>NXNN01000092.1_pt1 | contig 15462 bp, 12 predicted proteins | sample 2041041 | NCBI WGS metagenome assembly NXNN01 (sample SAMN07660617, study PRJNA407663) | chicken gut metagenome | isolation source: caecum content treated with Lincosamide | host: Gallus gallus domesticus | place: Czech Republic: Brno | collected 2016 | reverse complement strand
TAGGCGAGATCGCTGCCGCGTTCGGGCGGAGCGCAGACGTAGTTCGCCGCGGCCAAAGGCGCAAGCGGCACCAGCCCCGTGAGGTGGTCGACGACCTGCGAAAGGCTCTCCGCCGCGAAGGTGCGCGCGCCCGCTATGTACGCCGCCTCTCTGGCGTTGCCCGCGGGGATGACGAAGGTATCGTAGCCGAGCGCCTTTGCGGAGATGAGCAGCGGCAGGATGCCCGCCACGGGGCGCAGCGCGCCGTCGAGCGCGAGTTCGCCGAGAAAGACGGTGCCGCCGCAGTCTGCCCCGTCGAGCTGGCCCGTCGCTTTGAGGATGCCGACGGCGATGGCGAGGTCGAAGTACGCGCCCTCCTTTTTCAGGTCGGCGGGGGCGAGGTTGACGGTGATCTTGTTGGTGGGGAAGCGCCTGCCGCTGTTTTTGAGCGCGGAGCGCACGCGCTCGCGGCTCTCCTTGACGGCGGCGTCGGGCAGCCCAACAAGTTCGTACGAGGGCAACCCGTTGTTGATATCCGTTTCCACCTCGACGGGTACGCCGTCCAAACCGTTGAGCGCAAAGCTCATCACTTTCGATAACATAGGAACTCCTTCAATATTCACAAAATTTGTTTTAAGCTGTTAAAACAAATTTTCGTGATTTTCAGGAAAACCCCATTGTCCTCGCCTTGCTCGGTACAACCGGAGTTTTCCTCTGCGGCGCGCCCTTTTAGGGCACACCATATTTACGCGCGCCGCATTCACCTTTCCTGCAAAAGCAAAAGTTTTTGCAAATTGGGGTGCGCAGCGCAAAAGCGTCGTTTTGCTTGCGCGAGTTATTTGGTTCTCGTCAATTTTTCGCCGAGCTGACGGCTGCGAAATTGTACGATTTTAGGGGAAACCCGAACGGCTTTCCCCTCGTTGCACGTCGCAACAGGGCGACGGAGGGCAGGCGGCGCGCAAAACTTGCCGCCAAGCCCTCGTACACTTGTTGCTCCTCTTCCCCAAAAATCTCACACCGCTTCGCGCGTTGCGATTTTCGGGGACCCCGTTTATTTCAGCGCACACATATTATCAAATGCCGCCGCTTCACCCCTTCCGTAAGCCGAGGTATCGGCAAATTGGGTCGCTTTTCCAAAATAGCGATTTTGGAACGCGCATTTCGTTAGTTTATATTTCGCAAAATCCCGGTAAACTGACGCGGCAACCCAATAAATCGTTCGTTTTAAGAAAAAAATTCCGCGCGCCGAAACCGGAACGCGGAATTACATGTTCACTCAGATGCGGTAAAACCCGTTGTTCAGGAAGCTCGTCCAACCGAAGCACGCCGCCGCTGCCGCCGAAGGGAAAGGTATACAGAATACCATCGGCACCGTGAGCAGGAAGATGACGGCATATACGGCGACAAGACCCGCCATAACCTTCGCCGTGGCGTTCATGGGCATACCCAGCACTTTTGTCACCTTGCTGCCGTCGTGCAGGTACACCGTGCAGAACATCAGCGGGATAAAAGCCACATAAAACAGATCGAACAGGTATCCGTACGCCGCATTTACATTGCCGAGGAAGGCGTATTGCAAAAGCGAGGTGACAAGCCCGAGCATGAGCGCGATATACGCGCGCAGGATTTGGGGCGAACGTTCGGACGCGTACTGACCGTTTTTGCCGCCCGTGGCGATATATACGATCGCATAGACGGTCATGAACAGCACCGCGACGAGCGCCGTAAGAGCCATGCCGATATTCAGCTGCGCATTGAGCGCAATATATGTGCCTTCGCCGTGCGCGGAAAAGAGCGTTGCGCCCTTCAGGGCAATGAGCCAGCCGAAGGCGGTCGAGGCGTTCGACGCCGTGTACGAAGTGAGATTGTTCAGCGCAAACGAATCGCGGATTGCATTGCCTACGAGCGAGAAGATGCCAACCGACGCATTTGCGGGATTCGGGTCATACAAATTGACATATGTATAATAAGACGGAAGCGCCGTGAGCATGACGACCGCAAGCGCCGCCGCAACGAACCCGACAATAAACAGAAGGTATGTAAGCCTGTTCACATAGGAATGCCCGGCGCGAAGCGCAGCTTCCTGCCGTTCGCAGGCTTCGACGTTGGCGCGCATGGCGTCTTCCGATTTTTCCAATGCGTTTTTCGAAAGCATTTCCAGACGGACAGCGCGCGACGCGGCGGAATGCATACGCGCCTGCTTCACCGCGCCCAGCACGAATAAAACCACTACGCCGACGGCGGCAATGACCGTTTTCGGATCCGTTGCAAAAGCGAACGCAAAAAGGATGCCGGACGCCAGGATACTGCCGCACGCACTCTTTGCCGGGTTCTCCGAAGAGATACCGTCTGCAAAGAACTTGAACATAAAATAATAGGACGCGAGGACGAAAAATGCGGCAGGAGCCATCGAAAGCCCGAGTCTGCCGACGGTAAGAGCCAGACCGCCGCCGGCAAACAGCGCCGCCGCAAGGAGCGCGAATCCCTCCTTGCCGAACAGCCGCCGCGCGAAGAAATACACGAGCGCAACGGTCGCCGCCGCAAACAGGACGGAGAAGATGCGAAGCCCGAAAACGCTCTTGCCGAAAATCAGCGTTCCGAGCAGCGGGAACAGCGCAGCGAGAGGCCCGTTATCGGTATCGGCATTGAACGTGCCCTCGGGCAGATGCGAACCGAGCAGAATATTGTCGATCTGCATGAGGGTGTACATCTCGTCCTGCGTGAAATTCGAATATGCCGAATCCCCCTGCGTGAAGTTGTTCTGCGCGTCGACGAGGTTTGACGGATCGCCCAGAGCGCCGAACTCATCCGTCTTGTCATTCGCATGGAAAAAGTCACGGAAATGGGTTTGCCAGGTCGTGTTGCCGATCAGCTCTCCCGCTTCCTTTTCGGTAACGACGGCGGGGATTACGTCGCCGCCGCGGTCGACGAACACGACCTCGTTGATGAGCATATCGCAGGGTATGGTAAGGCGGATTATGCGGTAGGTGGTCGAAATCGGGCCGCTCTCCTCGGCGGTGTAATCGAACACCTTTACCCAGTTATAGTTGGTACCGACCGCCTCGCTGCCGTCCGGCGAAAAAATATTCCCGAGCGAAACATTGTTCATGTTTGAGGAAAGCCAGCTCGTGGAGCTGACGCTCGCCCTGCGGAAACGCAGCGAAAAGTCGGTGCCGACTTCGCCGAAAACGGCGCCGACGTTGACGTACACCGCGCCGAGCCTCTGCAAGTCGCTCTCCTTTTCCGTATCGTATTCGAGGTAAAACACGATGTCGGAATCCTTCTGCGCATAGTACGCCTTGCCGGGCGCGTTGAACCCGCCGATGGTGCATGCGCTCAAAACAAAAAACACGAGTACGAGGATCAACGCCCGCATCGTTCTGGAATTGCGCGCAAAAAAATCTTTCATTTTCTCCGCTTTCGTTTGATAAATAACAGCCATATCGCTCCGTGCGCGGCGGATGTTCCGCCCCGCGGTTGTAAAATCTCTATATTGTATTATACAGCAAATTGCCGCGCATGTAAACCTTTTTTCCCTGCATTTTCCCAAAGTTTGCGCCGCGGCACGAAGTTTCCTGTTTTCGCAGGGCGTTTGCCGCAAGCGCGCCGCTTTCCTGCATTCTGCCCTTTCGCCCGCCGCTGTTTTACCGCAAAAGGACTATACGTTTGCCGTTTTCGGCGACATATCTCCCCTGCCGCAAACCGGCGGCGGACGGCATGCGGAATTATTTTGCCGCGGCGAACCGGCTGCGGAGAACGGAGGCAAATTCTTCGAGATAGTAGTTCGACCGCTTTTTCTGCCAGAATGCACAGTAGGTGCGCATGATCCGCCCTCCGTCGGCGCGGCGCACTTCCAGCCGCACAAGGGGCGGTTCGGCAAGCGGATTGGCGCTTTCCACGATCAATGCACCGCGCCCGCTCATTGCCAGAAGGCGAGCCTCGTCCAGACTCGCGGCAAAGAGGAATTGTTTGCCGATGCCGAGATATTCGCCGTAGTAGCGCCCCTCCGTTTCCTCTTCCTCCCTGTCGGAAACGACGATACAGGGATATTTTTCCAACTCGCCTGCCGCGACGATCCTTTTCCCCGTAAGCGGGTGCGACGCAGCGACGTCGATATAGGCGGGGCTTTGGTTGAGGATATAGTTTTCGCACTCGTCGGAGAAAGCGCGCCGCTGGTCGCTCAACAAAAAATTCGCCTTCCCGTTCAGGATCGCGCGGTACAGTTCCTCGTGCGTGCCCTTGAACACGCTTACCACCACTTCGGGATAGGTTTCCGAAAACGCCGCAACGGCGCGCGGCAGTTCCTGCCCGTCGTAACCGGAAAGGTAGCCGATGTTCAGGAACAGCTCGCTGTCCGAGCCGATCCTGACCGTTTCCCTGCGCAACTCTGCCGCTTCCGCGAGAATAGTGCGGCTGCGGCGGGCGAAATACTCGCCCGCGGGGGTAAGGCGGCACCGCCTGCCCTCCCGCTCGATCAGCCGGACGCCCAGCTCCGCTTCGAGCGAGGCGACCTGTTGGGAAATTGCCGATTGGGAAATAAAGCACCGATCCGCAGCCTCGGTGAAACTGCCGCAGTCGGCGATCGCTACAAAATATTTCATCTGCCGCAGCAGCATAGGCAAGCCCTCCCTTTTTTATTTATATAGTATCGGACAGTACAGCTTTGATGCGTGTTGCATGGGTCATAAACTCTGATGCCTTAAAAAATCGATTCTCTTTCCCTAATCTAAAACTCTACTTTCTCTCCAGACAGACCAACGTTTCCACCCACTTGGTCTGCGGGAACATATCGAAGGGCTGTACGGAAACGATGGAATAATACCCATCCTTTCCTCCCGCCGTATAGTTCGGATTCTTTTTCAGCTCGTTCCCCTCCTCGATGAGCGCACCCGTGAGAATGCCGACGTCGCGCGCCATCGTGGCGGGGTTGCAGGAGATCATCGCGATGCGCGGAATGCCCGACTCGAGGATCGCGCGCAATGTTCCGCGGTCGACCCCCTTGCGCGGCGGGTCGACGACCAGAAAGGTCTCCTTCGCGATCAGCCCGTTCAATACCTCGGGCAGCTTGTCCTCCACGCGGCCGCAGATGTTGAACATCCGCCCCTCCAATTTATTCGGCTCGACGAGCGCGTCCGCACACGCCGACGCCTCCGCCACCGCCTCGATGCCGTACGCCTTGCCGATTTGCCGCGCAAGGAGCGCCGTGAGGATGCCGCCGCCGCTGTACGCGTCGATGGCGGCGGTGGCTCCGCTCTCCAATCCGAAGCGGGCGACCCGCTCGTACAGCTTGCGGCAAACGCCGCGGTTGACCTGCAAAAAGGTGTTCGGCCCCGCCTCGAAATGCACGCCGCACTCATGCCCGGCAAAGCGCGGTTCGCCGTACAGCAGGCGGAACTCCCTGCCGAAAACGCCGTTGCCGTCCCCTCCGTTCACGTTCTGCCACAGCGAAAAGCTCTTGAACTTATCGCGCAGAAGCGCAACCAGCCTGTCCGAACGGGGCAGGCTGTCCTTGGCGGTGACGGCGGTGACGATGAAGTTCCCCTCCACCTCGCGCACGACGATGTGGCGCAGAACGCCGCTGCCGTCCGCCTCGTTATATCCCCGCACACCGCATTCCTCCATGTACGCGGCAAAGGCGGCGATGACCTGCTCCGCCCAGTACGGGTGAATGGGGCAGCGCCGCACGGGCACGATGCGGTGGCTGCGCTCGGCGTAAAAGCCGATGACGTTTTCCCCGTTTTTATCCACGCCCACGGGGATCTGCAATTTATTGCGGTACTCGTACTGGAAATCGCTCTTGACGGTGAGCGGCACATCGAAGTCGATGCCCGCGATTTTGCGCAGGGCGTCCCTGACCGTTTTGCTCTTGAGCTTGAGCTGCGCGCCGTAGCGCAGGTGTTGCAGCTGGCAGCCGCCGCACTTGGTGAACAGCGGGCAGCGCGGCCGCACACGCTCGTCGGCGGGCGTGAGGATCTCCAGCGCCTTCGCGTAGCCGATGCGGTTTTTCACCTTCAAGGCCCTGAATTTGACCTTTTCCCCCACCGCGGTGAACGGGGCGAAAAACACCGTTTCACCCATATGTACAATCCCTTCGCCGTTGCTCCCGAGCGACTCGACCAGCCCCGTGAACTCGCAGTTCTTTTCCATGATTTGCGTTTCTTCCGACATTTTCCTTTCTCCGCTATTCTCTCTCGTTTTTTCTTATTCCCTCATTTTTTCTCATCCTGCCCGTCTTTGTCTGTCGATTCTCCTTCGCCCGCGGAGGGCGCTTCGTTTTCCCGCCCCCCGGCATCGGGCATGCTCGTGCCGCCCTTTTCCGAGGATGCGCTTTCCCCGCCCGAAGCGGGCTTGTCCGTTTCAAACGGGTCGATTCCGTTTTCTCCGCCCGAAGCGGGAGTACCGCCCTGCTGCCCGCCCTTGCCGCGTTCAAATTTGCGGACGTAATAGTCGGCAAACCTCTGGAAACGGGTCATGACCCAATCGTACGGCAAGATTACCAGCGTACCCAGCACAACGACGATGAGATAAATCCATGCCGACGACCAACCGAAGGGCAGCGTTATTTCGACGTTGAACGCAAACAGCAGCGCCACGGTGGCGCACAGCACCCCGTCGAACCAGACCGCCTTGAGCGGCAAGGCAATCCACTTTTTGACGTTGTATTTCCTCTGCAGGGAATTGACGAGGGGGTGCAAGCCAAAAAAGGCAATGAACGGGAAAAGCCTGTAAAAAAAGGCAATTCCGCCGAAGGCGAGGCACAAAAGGGAGGTTGCCACATACGCCAAAAAGCCGCCCGGCCGAAAATCCTTGGCGAGCGGCAGCATGAGCGCGACGGACGCGAATACATACCCCGTTAACATCAGAACGGGTATGTTGATCCCAAGGCTCATAAAGACAGTGGCGAGCGCGCACGACACGGCGGACAGCGCGATCGAAAAAGATTTTCCTCGCATGGTCAAAACACGGAACGCAGTTTACCTGCAATTGCAGCAGGCGTTGAGGCAGCAGTTCATGAGCATATTGCACGCGCAGCAGGTGGCGCACTGTTCGCAGAAGCCGCCGCCCATCTGCTGCTGTTCGTCGTACCCCGGCTGCGGCCCGCTCTGCGCGTAGCCGCCCTGCGCCTGTTGCTGCTGCGGATTTTCCGCCTGTTTTTTATCGTACTCGATTTTTTCCTTCAGTTTGTTGTACGCGGTGCGGTACTTCTCGTTGGAGGAATCCATCTGCAGGGCGATCTCGAGCTGCTTTTTGCTCTCGTTCATCCAGTTCTTTTTATAGAACACGACCGACTGCAGATAGTGCCACTCGGCGGGGCGCTCGTTGAACTCGTCGAGCACCGCCTGCGCCTCGTTGATCTTGCCCGCGCGGATGTATTCGTCTACCTTCGCGTAGGACGAGCCCGCGTTTTCGGCGGAATGCTTTTCGCTCCGCTCGGTCATGATTTCGTTGTACGCGACGTCGATGCGGTTGAGCATGCGAGCCGCCTCGTTGCCCGCTTCCCCCTCGAGGAAACGCTCCTCCGAATATTTCTTTTTCAGTTCCTCGTAGCGCGCCCGGATCTCCTCGTCGGTCGCGCTCTCGGAAACGCCTAAAATTTCGTAATAATGCTTATTCATGGTCTTTCCTTTCGGCTTTCGCCTTTTGATCGATCGTTTGCCGCCCGTTTCAACGCAGGCGCGCCTTTTCGGGCCGTATTTTATCTTTGCATCCGCACTTCACCCGCTGTGTGGCGGCGGGCAAGCCGCGCAGGATGATGTTGTCCGTAAGATCGTGATTGAAATAAAAGCGGATGTTTTTGAGGTTCTCCGCATTGGCCGCGAACACGCTCTTGAACACGAAGTCCGCTTCCTCGCCGTTCTTTGCCAGCATCTCCGCGCGCGTCTTCTCCCCGAACGCCTCGTAAAAGGGGTTGTAGTTCCCCTTCTTCACGTCCTTGTCGTAGTCGTCGAGCGCGTCGATGAGGTACACCCACTTGCCGATGCCGTAGCACAGCCCGCGCGTGGCTTCGGTGGCGTATTCGCCCAGGCAGTAGTCGGAAAGCTCCGCGATCATATTGCCGAACGGGTCGGCTGCCATGTCGAGGCTTGCGCACTTCTTTTTTTCCAGAGCGGTGAGCGCCTGCATGTTGCGGCGGATGATTTTGCCGATCTCGGGGTGCAGGGCGGACGCCCTTTTCAATCCCTTTTTAAAGAGGGAACGCTTGAGTCTTCCCTTCTTTTCGTCCTCCACGTCGTCGCAGAATTTGTAATAGGTGAACGCGGTGTTGAGGCAGGCGACGGCGCGGGTGATCTCGTCGTCCGCCGCCATCGGGCGTTTGACGATGGGATGCAGAACGCAGTGCCGGTTCTCGATCTTTACGTCCCTGTTCATTATATTGTGCAACAGGGCGGACAAAAATGTCATGTCGTACGAAAGACCGAGCCGCGCCCGCTGGCCGCAGGAGGAGCCGATGCTCTTGCACAGCCCGCAGTACAGCGCCTTGTACAGCACGCCGTCCTTCACATACATATGGGGAATATCCGGCTGTATATACCCGAACAATGCTCTTTACTCCCCCGAATAGAATCCGACCTTGCGGTATACCTTGGAGAGGGTGCGCCGCGCCATGCGAGCGGCGCTCTCCGCCCCCTTTTGCATGACGCCGTTGAGGTACGCCTTGTCCGCAAGCAGCTTCGCCCGCTCCGCCTGGATGGGCGCGAGCGCGTCGGCGACCGCTTCCCCTACCGCGAGTTTGAAATCGCCGTAGCCCTTGCCCTCGAACTCCTTTTCCGCCTCCGCGGCGCTCTTGCCCGTAAAGGCTGCGTAGATGGTGAGCAGGTTGGAAACGCCCGGTTTTTCCTCGGGCGCGTAGCGGATTACGCTGTCGCTGTCCGTCACCGCGCGCTTGAATTTGCGGATGATCGTGTCCTTATCGTCGGACATGGTGACGAACCCGTTGGGGTTTTCGTCCGACTTGCTCATCTTGCGCGACGGGTCGGCGAGGCTCATGACGCGCGCGCCGCTGCCCTTGGGGATATAGCCGTCGGGGACGGTGAACGTCGCACCGTAGCGGTTGTTGAAGCGGATGGCGAGGTCGCGCGTCAGCTCTAAGTGCTGTTTCTGGTCTGCGCCGACGGGCACGAGCGCCGCCTGGTACAGAAGGATGTCCGCCGCCATGAGCACGGGGTAGTCCATAAGGCCCATGTTCACGTTGTCGGCGTGCTTGGCGCTCTTGTCCTTGAACTGGGTCATGCGCGAAAGTTCGCCGGGGTATGCGATGGTGTTGAGAACCCACGTCAGTTCGCAGTGCGCGGGAACGTGCGACTGCACGAACAGCACACACTTTTCGGGGTCGATGCCGCAGGCGATGAACAGCGCCATCAGCTCGAGCGTGTTTTTGCGCAGCTGCGCCGCCTCCTGTTTGACGGTGATGGCGTGCAGGTCGGCGACGGCGTAGATGCACTCGTATTCGTCCTGCAATTTCGCGAAATTGCGGATGGCGCCGATGTAGTTGCCGATGGTGACCGTGCCGCTCGGCTGAACGGCGGAAAATAAACGGCTTTTTTTGACTGCGGTTTCTTCCATAAACTCTCTTACACCCTTTAATCAATTTAAGAATATTCGTAGAAAAGTATACCATACCGCGCAATAAAAAGCAAACGAGTTTCCGCGCAAATTGTGAAATTCACCAAAATTGACGTTTTTTTAATAAAACGGCAAAATTTTTCAGCGCTTTTTCACAAAAAACGGGCGCCCGATATTATCAGGCGCCCCTTTACCGCAAATGAATTTTTAGTTAACAAACGTATGCGTACAGTCTTAACGATAGCAAAATTTTTATAGGAAACCATGCCCCTCGCTGAAATCTTGTTCTCGTTTGGAAATCAATTTTTTCAAATATGTTAATTTTTTCGGTAAATCATCCTTTCTTTTTCTGTTTACAAATTTCGAATACCTATAATCGGCAAACGCTACCCACTCGTCTATATTTTTGCTTATATCGTCATATAGCTGTTGGCAAAATTGCAACATACTCGTATGCGACACTTCATGCACAATTTCTTCTTCAGCCAAAGGCTCACTCTCATCATCTTCACAGATTATATGGCAATTCCAATAGCTGACAAGGCATAAAAAGCGTTCAGGTTCCATAAAACCTTTTACGCAAAAGGGCATCAACGTTTCAAGCCCATGAATCGCCTGTTCCAACCATTCGTACGCAATATCGTCAAGATAGCTCAAACTGTAAACGGCTGTCCCTTCCAGTTGAAAATCGCTCCAACCATACTTTGGCTTCGAGAGCATTTTGCCTCCTTATGCTTCGCCGAAATTTACTTTTTATCGACGAATTTGAGAACTTCGGCGTACAGCGTGTCCTTATCCGCGGTTTCCTTAAAGCAGATAGGCTTATCGCGCAGTTTGGAAAGGCTTGCGGGCACTTTCATCGCCGTTGCGATGTTCAGGTGCTTGATCGCCTTGAAGCTGTCCTTGATGTCGTTGCCCGTGACGGCGTACATGACGTCCTGCGGGAACTTGTACGGGCTGGCTGTGGACACGACGACCATCGGATTCCCGTCCTTGGTCTCCTCCCCCGCCATGTAGTTGGCGGCGGCGTACATCGCGCACGCGGTGTGCGTATCCATCGGGTATTGATATTCCTCGAAAAACTCGTAGATCGTTTCGACCGTTTCATCCTCGCCGCAGAAGTCCGCCCAGAACAGCTTGGAGAGTTCCTCGCGCTCCTCGTCGTAAATTTCGTACACCCCTTCGGAGGCGAGCTTGTCCATGCGCAGTTTGATGCGCTTGGGCTCCCTGCCCGACAGTTCGAACAGCAGCCGCTCGAGGTTGCTGGAGATCAGAATGTCCATGGAAGGCGACATCGTTTTGAAAAATTCGCGACGCTTGTCGTATTTCCCCGTGCGGATGAAGTCGGTCAGAACGTTGTTTTTGTTGGACGCGCAGATGAGTTTGCCCACGGGCAGCCCCATGCGCTTTGCGTAGTATGCCGCCAGAATGTTGCCGAAGTTGCCCGTCGGCACAGCGAAATCGACGGGATCCCCCATTTTGATCTGCTCGGAGGATACGAGGTCGAGATAGGCGGAAAAATAGTAGGCGATCTGCGGGGCGAGGCGGCCGAAGTTGATGGAGTTCGCCGAAGAGAGCACGACGCCCTTGCCTTTCAGCTCCTCCTTGCATTCCTCGCTCGTGAAGATCTTTTTGACGGCGGACTGGCACTCGTCGAAGTTGCCGCGCACGGCGAGCACGTTGACGTTTTTGCCTTCCTGCGTAGCCATCTGCAACTTCTGCATTTTGGAAACGCCGTCGCTGGGGTAAAACACCATGATCTTGACGCCCTCGGCGTCCTTGAACCCTTCGAGCGCGGCTTTGCCCGTGTCGCCGCTGGTGGCGACGAGGATGAGCACCTGCTCCTTGATGCCGCACAGGTTGCACCCCTCGCGCAGAAGATACGGCAGAAGGGTGAGCGCGAGATCCTTGAACGCGCAGGTGGGGCCGTGGAACAGTTCGAGCATATAGAGGGAATCGTCGATTTTGACAAGCGGCGCGGCGTCCCCTTCGTCGAACTTGGAATACGCCTTTTCGCAGGCGGCTTTCAGCCCGTCGAAGTCGTAATCGTCGAGAAATTTATGGAGCACGCAGGCGGCGCGCTCCGCGTAGTTCATGGCGAGCATCTCCTCCATCTCCTTTTCGGAGACGGAAGGGAAGGTTTCGGGCACGAACAGCCCGCCGTCCTTGGCGATGCCCTGCGCGATCGCCTGCGCCCCTGTTACGCATTCTCCCCCTCGCGTACTGATGAACTTCATAACTCCTCCTGCGGCGCAAAAAAACGAAAACACGCGAAAACGCGCGCCTCCCTTTTCGGGCGCGTTCAAATGAAAAATTTGGTTATAAAATAAGAACGGAGCGGACTCCCCGCAGAAGCGGGGAGAGACGCCCTATCCGAAAAATGCTTTTACAGGTATTTTGCCACGAAATCGGGAAGTTCTTCTTTCGTGCAGCTGCAAGTGACATAGATGGTCAGACCGTTCTGCTCGGAAATCTTGTCGAGCATGTAATAGAACGCCGCCATATCTTTGATTTCCTTGCCCGCGATGCGCGCGGCGCCGTCGATGAACAGGTACTCGTTGTCGTTGTTTGCGGCAACGACGCCCTTTACGAAGCCGATGAGAGCTTCTTCGCCCGCGACCATAAAGTCGTTCGTATCGATTACACGGATATCCCTGTGCAGGTCGTACATATAGCGTTTCGTATTCGTAATAAAGATCAGGTGACCCTTGGCGCCAGCCACTTTGCTGTTTGCCTCGTCGATGATGATTTTGGTTTTGCCGGTGCCTTTAGGCCCGTAAACTACTTTGATCATAGGAACCTCCGTAAGTTTTGGTAATTCTATTTTAAACCATTTTTACGTTCTTTTCAATAGCTTTTTGAAAAAACTTTGAAAAATTTTGCAACACCCGCGCGAAAAGGGCTGCGACATTTTAATAATCACCCGCGCGTTGAGCGGCGAGGAAAACTCCGAACGCAGCAACGCTTTGCACAGCGGTGCTCGTTGGGGTTGTCCTCTGATTCGCAAGATTTTGTTTTGTAATCGCCAAAGGCGATTGCGGTGCGCTCGTTTTCGCTTTTGCGAGCAAGTGAAAGCCTCGCGCACCTTCAGCTCAAAACAAAATCTGCGAGCAAGTTTTTTACTTTCCCTTTTTCAGCCTGCCGAAGGCGACAAATTCGCGGTGCTTGTCGCGGTCGATCAGGCGGATCATGTTATCCAGCTCGTCGTCGCCCCAGATGCTGTTGCGCCCGGCGGCATATTCCGCATCGATCAGCTCTTTCATCTTGACGACGAGCGCATCCTTTTTATCGATCTTATGCTCATCGGGCAGATAATAATAGTCGTTGATCCAGTAGGCGATGCCCGCGAGCCCGCTCGCATTGTTGATGGATACGCGCGCGGGGCGGTTCAGGATCTTTTCGGTATCGAAAATGTTGTAGATTTCGGGGTCTTTGAGCATGCCGTCCGCGTGAATACCCGCACGGGTCGCGTTGAACGCGCGCCCGACGAACGGCGTTGCGGGCGGAATGATGTAACCCAATTCCGACTCGAAATAGCGCGCGATGTCGGTAATGGCGGAAAAATCCATGCCGTCGTCAGTTCCGCGCAGGGATGCGTACTCGATCGCCATCGCCTCGAGCGGGCAGTTGCCCGTGCGCTCGCCGATGCCGAGCAGCGAACAGTTGACCGAACTTGCGCCGTACAGCCATGCCGTGGTGGCGTTGGTAACGACCTTATAAAAATCGTTATGCCCGTGCCATTCGAGCAGATCGCTGGGCACTTCCGCATGGTGGTGCAGACCGTATACCAGCCCCTGCACGCTGCGCGGCACGCTCGTTCCGGGGTAGTTGACGCCGAATCCCATCGTGTCGCACATACGGATTTTGATGGGAATGCCGCTCTCGCGCGAAAGCTTCATCAGTTCGTTGGCGAACGGCACGACAAATCCGTAGAAATCGGCGCGCGTCAGGTCTTCAAAGTGGCAGCGCGGCTTGATGCCGTGCGACAGCGCGCTCTTGACGATGCCGAGGTACTTATCCATCGCCTTGGCGCGGGTGAGGTTCATCTTTTTGAAGATATGATAATCGGAGCAGCTCACCAGGATGCCCGTTTCGGCGACGCCCGCCTGTTTTACGAGTTCGAAGTCCTTCTCGTTCGCGCGGATCCACGTCGTGATCTCGGGGAATTTCAACCCCAGATCCTGGCAGGCTTTGAGCGCGGCGCGATCCTTATCGCTGTACAGGAAAAATTCGCTCTGCCGCACGATGCCCTTCGGCCCGCCCAGGCGGGACATGAGCCTGAACAGATCGACGATCTGCTGCACGGTAAAGGGCGAGGTGGACTGCTGCCCGTCGCGGAAGGTGGTATCGGTGATCCAGATCTCCGCGGGCATATCCATGGGAACGTGGCGGTAGTTGAACACCACCTTCGGGATCTCCTCGTAGGGATAAATATCGCGGAACAGCTCGGGTTCGGATACGTCCTGCAGCTGATAGTGATATTTGTCCTCTTCGAGCAGATTTTTGCTTTTATCGAAGTAGATCACGGTTTAAAAGACCTCCTTGACAAACTCTTCGATGCGGTCGAGGCCGGTCGCAATGTCCTCTTTGGAAATGGCATAGGAGAGGCGAACGCACTCGTCGTCGCCGAAGGCGATGCCGGGCACGACCGCGACGCCCTTTTCGAGGAGCATATCCGCAACGTCAAGCGAACCGTTGATCTTGCGGCCGTTGAAGCGTTTGCCGTACAGCTTATCGACGATGAGCATGATGTAGAAGGCTCCGTCCGGCTCGATGCAGTCCAGCCCGTCGATGGCGTGGATGCGCTCGATCATGAATTTGCGGCGGTCGTTGAAAATGGCGCGCATTTTTTCCAGTTCTTCCTCGCTGCCGCCGAGCGCCGCAAGCGCAGCATACTGCGAGATGCTCGTCGGATTGCTCGTGGCATGGCTCTGGAAGGAGTCGATCGCCTTTGCGACGTCCTTCGGGGCGGCAAGCCAGCCGATGCGCCAGCCGGTCATTGCGTACGTCTTGGAGACGCCGTTGACGATGACCGTGTGTTCCTTCATCTTTTCGCTGACCTGCGCGATGGAAAAATGCTTCACGCCGTCATAGATGAGTTTGGAATAGATCTCGTCGGAAAGCACCCAGATGCCCGCCTCTTCGCAGACGGCGGCGAGGGCGCGGATTTCCGCTTCGGTGTATACCGAACCCGTGGGGTTGGACGGGGAATTGAAGATGAGCATCTTCGTTTTGGGCGTGATTGCCTTTTGGAGGTCTTCGGGGGTGATTTTGAAGTGATTTTCCTTATGCCCCTCGACGAACACGCTCACGCCGCCGCAGACCTTGACGACCTCGGGATAGGTGAGCCAGTACGGGGCGGGAATGATGACCTCGTCCCCTTCTTCGACGAGCGCGAACATCGCGTTGAAGATGGAGTGCTTTGCGCCCGAGGACACGATGATCTGCGACATGTCGTAGTCCAGCCCCTGCTCCTCCTTGAATTTTTCGGCAATTTTCTTGCGCAGGGAGGGAAGACCGGAAGAGGGCGTATATTTGGTGAATCCGTCGTCGAGCGCCTTCTTTGCCGCATCGATGATGTGCTGCGGGGTATTGAAGTCGGGCTCGCCGGCGCCGAATCCGATGACGGACTTTCCTTCCGCTTTCATCGCCTTTGCCTTGGCGGTGATCGCAAGGGTCAGAGAGGGAGAAATGGAAGAAATTCTCTTTGTGGTGTTCATATCTATGTACCTCGTAAGATTTTTACCGAAATGTATTCACAAAAAATTATGTTCACACAATTTGTTTTGAGCTGACAAAACAAATTGTCGTGATTTTTAGGACAACCCCATTGCCCTCGCTTTGCTCGGAGCAATCGGAGTTTTCCTCGCCGCGCGATGATTTAGGGGCACGCATATTACATAATCGCGCGGCGAGGAA
>NXNN01000089.1_pt1 | contig 15873 bp, 15 predicted proteins | sample 2041041 | NCBI WGS metagenome assembly NXNN01 (sample SAMN07660617, study PRJNA407663) | chicken gut metagenome | isolation source: caecum content treated with Lincosamide | host: Gallus gallus domesticus | place: Czech Republic: Brno | collected 2016 | reverse complement strand
GCTTATATACCGCAAGCGCAACAGCGCCGCCGACCGCAGCGATTGCCGGAATCAGTCTTGATAACTTCATAAGTATGACCTCCTCATCGTTAATCTTATTGTAACACACTTCTGTTTAATAATTCGTGTGATTTATCTTTTTTTGGAAACGGCGATCCCATCTCCTATGGAATAAAAGGTCGTCTCATAATCCGGATGTGCCTTCAGATAATCATTGTACTTCCGGATCTTGCGCACCAGCGCTCGGACGGAACGGCTTTGCGGGATCACGTCACCATCGACCATTCCATGAAAGCCCAGGTTATCGCTCAGCACGTAGCCGCCAATGACCAGATGCGGCGTATATCGTTCAAAGAAGCGGATGTACTGCGCTTTTGCCGCATCGATGAACAGGAAGTCATACGTCCCCTCCACGGTCGCTTCCAGTGCATCTGCCAGCTGAATATGCACTCGATCTGCCAGATTGGCCCGTTGAATGTTCTCCACGGCGATCCGATAACGTTCTTCGTCCCGCTCGATCGTATCGACCTCGATCGCTTCATCGACAAGCGCCATGCGGATGGCGGAATAACCGATTTCGGACTTTGCGTTTACTTCAAAGCTCCGCACTCGTTCACGGGCGAGGACGTCGTGGAACTGCATTGCCACGGCGGCGTAGAGCTTTCCCGCGCGGTTCTAAAAGCTGCCGTCAGCAACGGCGCGCGCCCCGCAAAGGCGGGCGAATTTACCATGCGCGCCTTCATCAACGGCAAAATTTCCCTTTCGGCGGCGGAAGGCATGGCGGATATGATAAACGGCGAAAGCACTGCCGAAGTGCGCGCGGGCAGCATGCTGTATTCGGGCAGACTGACCAAAGAAGCGCAGGCCGTTCAGTCTGAACTTACCGACATTCTCGCCAAAATCGGCGCGGACGTGGACTACCCCGAAGAGGATATAGAGCGCACCGAACTTTCCGACATAAAAGACCGCTTATCCTCGCTCCGCATGCGCCTTGAAACGCTGGCTTCTTCTTACGATAGCGGCAAAAAGATAAAAAATGGCGTATCCGTTGCAATATGCGGCAAGCCTAACGCGGGCAAAAGTTCGCTTCTGAACGCCCTTCTGGGCTACGATAAAGCCATAGTTTCTTCTTCGGCGGGCACTACGCGCGACGTTGTGGAAGGCGAACTGGAGCTTGGCGGCGTGCGCTTCAACTTTTACGATACCGCTGGCATACGCGAGCAGGCGGGTGAAATTGAAAAATTAGGCATAACGCGCGCACGGCAGACGCTTTCTTCTGCGGACCTCGCCCTTATAGTCTACGAGGGCGCGTTCGGCGAAGAGGAGCGCGAACTTCTTTCCGCCTGCCCCTGCAAGGCAATAAAAGTGCGCAACAAGCGCGACGTAAGCGACAAGCCCGACGGTTACGAAGATATTTCCGTTTCCGCGCTCACGGGCGAAGGCATAGGGCAGCTTAAGTCGCTGATAAGCAGCAGCGCGCTTCCGCGCGGAGCGGCAGACGGCGCGTTCGTAATAGAGGAAAGGCACTACAATGCCTTAAGCCGCGCGGTAAAAGCGCTTGCTTCTGCGTGCGAAGGCATAGGGGTTTTCCCCGCGGACATAGTTTCTGTCGATCTGAAAGAAGCGTGGGACATCCTCGGCGAAATCACTGGCGAAACTGCCACGGAAGAGATTATAAATACGATATTTTCCAAATTCTGCGTAGGCAAGTAAAATTTGCGCCGTGCGTTGCGAAGGCAAGTAAAATTGCACCGCGAATTTGGTTTAGGTTTAAAAGAAGAACAAAAAAGCGCCGCGCAGTTCCGGCGGCGGGGACGGATTATTTATGGTAAATCTTGAACTTTACAGGGTATTTTATACGGTCGCAAAATGCGGCAGTCTTACAAAAGCGGCGGAAGAGCTTTTCATTCCCCAGCCCGCCGTATCCCAGGCTATAAAGCAGCTTGAAAGTCAGCTCGGCACAACGCTTTTCAACCGCACCCACAGGGGCATGGAGCTTTCGGTTCAGGGCGGCAAGCTTATATATAAAAAGGTTGAAGAGGCGCTTTCCCTTCTCGACAGTGCGGAAAATACGCTTATAGAGCTTAAAACCACCGCCACGGGCATAATAAGGGTGGGCGCTACCGACTCCATATTTTCAAATATTCTCGCCGACAAAATCGCAGAATTTCACGAAAAATATCCCGCAGTCAAGTTCGACCTTATCACGGGCACTACAATAGATACCATAGCGCAGCTTAAGGATAACAAGTGCGACATAGTATTTTTAAATCTGCCCATAGACGATAAAGATATTATTCTTTCTGGCAGCGTAAGCCTTTTAAGCGACATTTTTGTGGCTTCGCCAAGGTTTGCGGAACTGAAAGAAGGACCCGTGCCCGTAAAGCGACTGCAGGAATATCCTTTGCTTCTTATGGAGCAGAATACCGTTGCAAGGCATGCGGAAGACGCATATCTTGCAACGCTCGGCATAACGCTTCAGCCTGACATAGAGGTTGCAAACTGGGACCTTATGTTAAAGCTTGCCGTAAAGGGTATGGGCGTCGGCTGTGTTCCGCGCGAATATTGCAAAAAAGAACTGGAGAGCGGCGAACTGTTCGAGGTGGACATAACGCCGTCCCTTCCCGTGCGCGGGGTAGGGCTTGCGTTGCCTAAAAACGTGCCCGTGCCTTTTGCTCTGCGCGAATTCATAGCGCTGTTCAAATAAATTCAATTGCCATCGTTAAAAATGTGGGATATGCGTCTTCGATGACGGCAAGGGTAAAAGTATTAAAGGGTAAAAGAATTAATATGTCCGCGGGTGAGCGCCTTTCAAGGCGCTCACCCGCGGATTTTTTTGATTTTTTGAATAAAGCTTGCGTTTTATTGCCATATATTTTATGAAAAGACTTAATTTGCCTTATAAAAAATAAAGTTTATATTAAATTAACAAAAAATTTATAAAAAATTAATACCGTCGGGATATAAATAATAGTGTAAGCTGAAGAGGTGCATAATGAAAAGAGTTTACTATTACAGCGACGAACTTAACGATGACTTTGCGGGCACTAACATAAAAACCAAAACGTTGCCCGCCGACTATAAATACGTACCCGACGGAAAGGGGTGGAAGGCGGCGCGCTTTTTTGTGTATAAAGTGTTTGCCATGCCCATAATTTTAGCCGTCAGCGCAATAACCACGCGCGTTAAAAACAAGCGCGTTTTAAAAGGCTATAAAAAGAGCGGCGCTTATATCTACGGCAACCATACAGCGTACCTTACCGACGCGATGAACCCCACGCGCATAGCTTTCCCGCGCACGGCGGACGTTGTAGTCAATCCCGACGCCGTTTCCATAAAAGGATGCGGGCAGCTTGTTCGCCTTTTGGGCGGCGTTCCCGTGCCCTCCGACCTTAAGGGGCTTAAAAACTTTTCTTCCGACGTAGCGGGTGCGGTGGAAGACGGACACTGGGTGGCTATCTATCCCGAAGCGCACATATGGCCGTACTATACGGGCATTCGCCCGTTCGGCGCGGCGGCGTTCAAGTATCCCGCAAAAAGCGGCGCGCCGGTGTTTGCCTTTACCACAACGTATAAAAAACGCCGCTTCTTCAAAAAGCCCGCAAAAATTGTGTACGTGGACGGACCGTTTTTTGCCGAGGGCGACAGCCTTAAGGAAAAGGCGGGCGACCTCCGCGACAAAGTTTATGCCGCAATGTGCGAGCGCGCAAAGCTCAGCGACTGCGCTTATTGCGAATATTACAAGGTGGAAAGCGCGGCTCTCGCCGCTTCTCTGAATGCCGCTCAGGATAAGGGCGTGCGCGGCAAGCGCGCGCTTATTCTGCCCGAAGAGCAGATTGTACAGCCTCAGGGTGCAGAGGAAGAGGAGACGGCTCCCGCCCGGAATGCTTAATTTGCATTCGTCAGGGCATATATGCGGGGCAATCGGGTTTTATATATAAATCGCGAAAGTTATGCCGCAACAAAAAAAGTTGCGATATTTGCGGCATATTCTGGGGGCAATTAAATAAAAACAGCCGCGGCGCAAATTTTTGCGCCGCGGCTTTTGCTTGGGCGATTTTACTTGTTAACGTAAAATCGGAATTGTATGTATTGATTTTTAAGCGCTGTTTGTGCGGTATGGAGTGTCGCATTAAAAACTTTGCAAATTTTTATGCGGCTGCATAACTTTTAAAATCAAAGTCCGCCCAATACGTCTTTCATGTCGTAAAGTCCCGCGGGTTTGCCGGCAATCCATTTTGCCGCGCGGATTGCGCCCGCAGCAAATACCTTTTTTGAACGCGCCGAGTGCGAAAGCGTTATAATTTCGTCCTCGCCGCAGAACATAACGTCGTGCTCGCCTACAATAGTGCCGCCGCGAACGGCGTGTATGCCTATTTCTCTGCCGCGCGCGCCGGTCATTCCTTCTCTGCCGCAAACGTAAGGCTTTTTTTCTTCGAATGCGGAATTTGCGCTGTCTGCAAGCATAAGCGCCGTGCCGCTGGGCGCGTCTTTTTTAAGGTTGTGGTGCTTTTCCACAATCTCTATGTCAAACTTTTCGCCCAAAAATTCTGCCGCTTCCTTAACAAGCTTTACTAAAAGGTTTACGCCTACCGAAAAATTTGCCGTGCGGAATATGGCAACCTTTTTCGAGCATTCCTTTATATACTCAAGCTGCGCTTCGGTGTAACCCGTCGCGGCAATAACGGCGGGCACGTTGTTTTTAATGCAGTATTCCATTTCGCTTTCAAGGCAGGCGGGGGAGGAAAAGTCTATCACAACGTCAACTTTTTCGCTGACCTCGCCGAAAGAGGAATAAGTTGTGCCTTTAAAGCTTTCGTCCGCGTGCAGGTCAACGCCGCAAACGGCTTGAGCCTCGGCGTCCTGTGCAAGCAATTGGGTGATATTCCTGCCCATATGTCCTGCAACGCCGCATACAAGTATCTTAATCATAGCTTTTTAAGTCCTAAATTTTTAATGGCTTCGTCCATAATTTTTTTGTGCGCGGGCTCAAGTTCGGTAAGGGGAGGACGGGGCAGACCCGCTTCCAGTCCTATAACGTCGCAGCCGTATTTCACGGGTATGGGGTTTACTTCGGTAAAGCAGGCGTCTATAAGCGGCAGAAGCTTATCTTCAAGCTCGTTGGCTTTGTCAAGGTCGTGCGCCGCCATATATTCGTAAACCATTTTCGTTTCCTTGGGCGCTATGTTGGAAACTACAGATATAAGTCCCGCGCCGCCGATTGCAAGTATGGGCAAATTGAGGTTATCGTCGCCCGAATACAAATCCATTTTTCCGCGTATTCTGCGCATGGTTTCGCAAATCTGCTCCATATTGCCGCAAGCTTCCTTTATTCCCGCCATATTGGGTATGGAGGCAAGCTCTTCCGCGGTTGCCGGCAGAATGTTCACGCCCGTGCGCGGAGGCACGTTGTATGCGACTACCGGTATGGAAACTGCCGAACATATTGCCTTATAATATTCCACTATGCCGCGCTGGGTGCATTTGTTGTAGTAGGGCGTTACGGCAAGCAGACCGTCGGCGCCCAGTTTTTCTGCCTGTTTAGCCATTTCCACGGCGTGAGCGGTGCTGTTAGAGCCGCATCCGAACATTATTTTTGCGCGACCCGCAGTTTTTTCCACGGTAAAGCGCATAACGGCTTCCTTTTCGGCGTCGGTCATCGTGGGCGGTTCGCCCGTAGTGCCTAAAACTAGCAGCAGATCGGTTCCGTTTTCTATCTGGTATTCAATCATTCTGGCAAAAGCGTCAAAGTTAACTTCCCCGTCTTTGAAGGGAGTTATCATTGCCGTTGCCGTACCCTTAAAAAATCCTACCATAATTTACCCCGCTGATTTATTTACTATAATAATATTTTTTGCTGATGAATTTATTTACTGTTTTTTTATCGGTTGAGGCATATTGCCGCCCCGATTGCATTTTTTCAGTCGAAATAACCCTTGGCTGCAAGCAGTTCGGCAAGAAGTACCGCGCCGCCCGCCGCTCCGCGTAAGGTATTGTGCGAAAGACCTACAAACTTGTAGTCGAACACGTTGTCTTCCCTAAGTCTGCCGGCGCATACAGCCATTCCGTTTTCTGTCATTCTGTCAAGCTTTGCCTGAGGGCGGTTGTCCTCTTCAAAGTAGTGTATGAACTGTTCGGGAGCGGAAGGGAGTTTAAGCTTTTGCGGCTCGCCCGAAAATTCCGCCCACGCTTTAAGTATTTCCTCTTTGGAGGGTTTATTTTCAAAATTTACGAAAACGGCGGCGGTATGACCGTCTGAAACGGGCACGCGCAGGCACTGTGCCGTTATGGCAGGGCCTTCGGCGGGCACAATTTCGCCGTCTTTTACTTTGCCCCATATCTTAAGCGGCTCTTTTTCGCTCTTTTCTTCCTCGCCGCCGATGTAGGGGATGATGTTGTCTATAATTTCGGGCATGGTTTCAAAAGTTTTGCCCGCGCCGGATATAGCCTGATAGGTGGTAACAGCCGCGCTCTTTATGCCGAATTTTTTAAGCGGGTTCAGAAGGGGCACGTACGACTGAAGCGAGCAGTTGGATTTTACCGCAATGAAGCCGCGTTTTGTGCCGAGGCGCTTTTTCTGCGCGGCGATGACTTCTATGTGGTCGGCGTTTATTTCGGGTATAACCATGGGCACGTCGGGCGTAAAGCGGTGCGCGCTGTTGTTGGAAACTATGGGGCACTCAAGCTTTGCGTAGGCGTATTCAAGTTCCTTTATTTCGTCCTTTTTCATGTTTACCGCGCAGAAGCAGAAGTCCACGCTTGCGGCAATCTTTTCCTTGTCTGCAGAAGCGTCCATAACTACCATATCGGCAAACTTTTCGGGCATGGGTGCGCTCATGTGCCAGCGGCGGAGCGCGTCTTTATACTTTTTGCCCGCGGATGATGCGGACGCGGCAAGGCACGTTACGTTGAACCAGGGGTGATTTTCCAAAAGCAGCAGAAAGCGCTGTCCTACCATACCTGTGGCGCCTATGACGCCTACGTTGAATTTTTTCATGGCTTTATTCCTTATGATAATTTTTTTTGCTGTATAAGAGGCGGGCGCGCCTGCCAAAATTTCCGCGCAATAAAATGTCTGAATAAACAAATAACGCGGAGCGCCGCCGCGCTCCGCGTAAAAAGACTGTACCAACACCTTTTACAAAATAGCGCAACGCCTTTAAAAGCGACAGTTGCAACGGTATTAACCCTTGCACCCAGCGCAGGTTAAGGGATGTCTGCACTTCGGCGGCGATGCCCTTTTTTCGCGGAGAATAAGCATTCCCTTAAAATCCAACTCCGCGCGTACTCATGCTCAGCCGCTCCTCTATTCAGTAATGTAAATATAACACAGCGCGGCTCAAAAGTAAAGAATTTTATTAAACCTCAATTAAAATAATTGAAAAAATATTCTCTATGCTGTATAATACTGTAAATGCAGTCGGTGCAAAGGTGCGCCCTGCACAAATTTCAGCAAGGATATCAAGATGTCAGCAGATTCCAGAGTAAAAGCCTTGGAAGGCAACGAAATAAAAGATTATTCCCGCAAAGAACTGCCCAGAAGCAGGTGGGCGGATACCTGGGACGTTTTTAAGTCCAACTTTTCAAAAATAATAATAAACAACCTGTTCACGCTTCTGTTCTTTTTACCGCTCGTGGCTATAGTTTATATCCGCGGGCTGTATGTAAGTTCGGTTTCCAACACATACCCGTTCGGTTCAAACATAGGCCCCGCGGGACTTCCCTCAACGCCCAACGTTTCGGGACTTGCCGAAAGCCTTAACATGTCTGCGGATATGATGTTCTATTCGCTTGCCATAGTTGCCGCACTCATCGCGGCGATAGGCGTTGCGGGTTCGTGCTATTCCATGAAAAAGCTTGTAAACACGCACGGCGATTTCACCATAAAAAGCTATTTCCGCGGCGTTAAGCTTTGCTACCTTAACGTGGCTTTGCCTTCCGCACTGTTCATGATAGTTTTCTTCTGCACGGTGCTCGTAAGCGACTGGAAGGACTACACAATAGCAATCGGCGGCTCTTCGGCATGGCCCATCGCCGCAACCGTGCTCATGATTATTCTCTGCGTGCTCGTGGGAATTATCTGCATGTGGCTCATCGCCGTAGGCGTAAGCTATAAAGTAGGTCCCTGGCAGCTCATTAAAAACAGCTTCGTTTTAATTATCGGCTCGTTCATTCAGACCGTTTTCATTTTAGGCCTTGCATTCATTCCCGTATGGTTCCTTTTAATCGGCGGACTGATGCAGGTAATTGCAATAGTAATATTAATCGTGTTCGGCTTCTCGTACGTGTTCCTCGTATGGATGAGCTATACCCAGTGGGTATTCGATATGTATATCACGCCCAACATCGAGGCGCAGAAAGCCGTTGAACGCAGCAAAATGACAAAAGAACAGCTTGCCGCAGAAAAGGAAGCGGAAGAGCGCAGAATAGCGGGCGAAATTCTTGCCGCGGGCAAGAGCGAACTTGTGGGCAGACCCATACTTCCCATAGACGGTGCGCCCGTTCCCGCACTCGGCAAAACCTTCTCGCGCGCGGACATAGCCGCCGTTGCGTCGGGCAGGCAGGATATTGAAAAGCGCGTTTCCGACTACGAGGAAGAGCATAAAAACGACAAGCGCTACGTAGAGTACAACAAGCTTTTCGCCGAAAGGGAAAAGGCGCTCAAGGACGATGACAAGAAGGGCAAAAAGAAAAAGAAGATCAGCGCCGATAACCTTTTAAGGTAAGGCGCGGAGCTGCCAAATGAAAGAAAGTTACGCCGCCCTTGGCGGTAAGTTTGAATATTTAAACTCTGACTGCGGCTATGAACAATGGTCGCAGTATTTAATTAAAACGCTCAAAAGCCTTGGCGCCGGCGCAAGCGGCGTGGACATAGGCTGCGGCAACGGCTACTTCACGCGCGCTCTGTACAAATCGGGCAAGGAGGTCTGCGGCGTGGATATCTCGCCCGAGATGCTTTCAAAAGCTGAAGAGCTTGCCGCAAAAGAGGGCGTCCGTGCCGAATTTTTAATCGGCGATATAACCAAACTAAAACTGACAAGGCGCGTCGATTTTGCCGTGGCGGTAAACGACTGCCTCAACTACGTGCCGCACAATAAGCTTGAAACGGCGTTTAAAAAAGTTTGCGGCTGTCTTAAAAAAGGCGGCGCGTTCGTCTTTGACATAAGCACCGAATACAAGCTCAAAAACGTGCTGGGCAATAATCTGTTTGCCGACGACGAGGACGACATAACTTACATCTGGTTCAACAAGTGGCTGGGCGACAGCGTGGAAATGGATATAACCGTTTTCACCGCGGCGGGCGGCGGACTTTTTAAAAGAGAGGACGAACGCCACATTCAGTACGCGCACAAAATTCCCGACGTCGTTGCTGCGCTTGAGTCGGCGGGTTTCGACGTGGTCCGCACGGAGGGGCATCTCGGCGAGCCGCTTGAAAGCGACAGCCTGCGCGCAAACTTCATCTGCCTCCGCAGATAGCAAACGGCTTTAACTGCTGTTTGAACGGGCGTGCGTCGCCTTATATATAACTGTAAATGAAATACAGGGTAAAACAATGAACAGACTTTATAAAACGCTTATATGCAACAAACAGATATCGCTTTCCGTGCTTGAAACTACCGACCTTGCGCAGACCGCGCGCGACATACACGGCTTGGAACCTTCCGCCGCAAAGGCGCTTGCCGAACTTTTAACTTGCGGCGCGTATATGTCGGGCTGCCTCAAAAGCGAAAAGGGCGCGGTGTCCATAACCATAAAGGGCGGCGACAATGCGGGCACTGCAAGCGTTTCGGGCGACGTCAATCTGCACTTGCGCGGATATATAGACGGCTCTGCCCAAGGCAGACTTTCGGGCGGGTTTATGACGGTAGTCAAGGACGACGGCTTTTTCCGTCCTTTCACGGGCGCGTGCGAGCTTATTTCCGACGACGTTTCGGAAAACATGGAGCACTACTTTGAACTTTCCGAACAGATAACTACCAAAGTGCGCGTAGGCGCGCGCTTCGACGGCGAAAAATGCGTTGCGGCGGGCGGCGTGGTGCTTCAGCTTCTGCCCGGCGCGGACGAAACTGCCGTAAAACTTGCCGAAGAAAAGGCGGCGTCGATTGCCGACATTGCTTCCGATATAGCCGCACTCGGCGCGGAAGGCGTCGTTAAAAAATATTTTGCCGAAGAAACGGACGGCGGTTACACCTACATAACCGAGCCTGTCTACAAATGCAACTGCTCGCGCGAAAAAATTTCTGCGCTTTTAAAAACAATGGGCAGGGCGGAGCTCGAAGACATAGTAAAGGAACAGGGCGCCGTTTTCGTGCATTGCCATTACTGCAACACCGACTATAAGTTCGGCGAGGAAGACATACAAAAATTATTCTCATGAGTAAAACCGAAGCCATAGATTTCAGCGACGACAGGCTGCTTACTTTAGCCGCCTCCAGGCTGGATAATCACAACTTAATAGGCGCGCTCAAGCTCCTCAACAAAAACGCCGAACTGAATTTCGACGACGACCGCTCTTTTATGCTGTACGCCGAAGTTTTCGACGATATGGAGCTTTACGAAAAATCGGTAAACAAGTGGTTCAGATATATGGACGAAGCTCCCGAAGGCGACCTCGCGGACGCGTACGAAGGGCTTGCCGTAAACTACATGAACCTTGATAACGAGCATTTTGCCGCGTATTACTACAACAAACTTTTAGTGGAAACGGACGACCTTTCGCCCGAAAGCCGAAGGGAAATCATAGACAGCTTTTTAAGAAAGCAGGAAAACCCTTTGAAGTTTGCGTGGCCGCCCAAAATAGCCGACTATTCGGCTGAAATGTCGCGCGGGGTAGAGCTTATGCGCGCCCAGCAGTACGACAAGGCGATAGAGGAGTTCGACAAGGTTGCCGAGGGAAATCCCCGCTACCTTTCTGCGCGCAACTATATCGCTATGTGCCGCATAATCTCCGATAAGTGCGACGAGGCGGAGGCCGAGTGCCGTGCCATACTCGAAAAAAAGCCCGACGACGTGCAGGCGCTTACTACGCTCGCCGCCGTCAAGACGGAACAGAAAAAGGCGGAGGAGGGGCGCGAACTTGCTTACAGACTGGTTAAGCTCGGCGCTACCGACCCCGACGATATGTATAAAATAGCCACCGTCTGCTGCGAAAACAAGCTGCACGCCGAAGCGTTCGCGCTTTTCAATAAGCTCGAGGGCGAATTTTCCTACGATACGACGGTGCTCTATTTCAAGGCGATATCCGCCTACAACAGCGGCAACTATGACGCCTGCTTTGAGGCGTTCGATAAAATTCTTGCCATAAATCCCGATGCTGTCGTGGCGCGCTTTTACATGCTGCGCGCAAGGGAAAACGTAAGAAGCGGAAAAAAAGAGGAATTCGGTTACTTTTACCGCCTCCCGCAGGACGTAAGGGAAAGTTCGCTCGAATTCATTTCCTCTTTCTACCGTCTGCCCAAGCGCAGCGCAATGAAGCTAGCTAAAGAAGTAAACATACTCGAATGCATCAAATGGTGCTTCGACGAGCTGGAAAATACCGAAGATAATCAGCTGCATCTGGTAGCGGCGCTGTGCGCCGTAAAAGCGGGGTTCGACGACTACGTGCGCGGACTGCTTTTAGACGCATTTCTTTCCGACAGCCTTAAAATTTCCATTCTGCACGATATCTGCAGCCGCAACGAGGACAACCAGTTCGGCGTGGTAATCTGCAATATATACAAGTGCGTGGATATTTATGCTCTGCACATAGGCCGCGCAAAGCGCAAAAACTTTCTTTCGGCGTATTCCGTGCTCGTTTCAAGGTTCGGAATACTGGACGAAAGTTATTCGGCAAAATTCTGCGGCGCGGCGGAAAGGCTGTATAAAAATCTTGCCAAAAAGGGAATGCTTGCGTCAAGCGGCAATTTAAAGGCGCTTGCGGCGGCAATTTTCACCGTTTCGGGCATAAGGGAATCAGATGTTCCCGCGGACAATGTGTGCAGTTTCTTCGACGCCGACAAGGCGGCGTATGACGAAATCATGGAGGCCATGCTATGAAGCTTTACGACTTCGACGGTATGTTCGATAAAAAACTTTCCGAATACATTACAAAGAATGCGGGAAAGTTCAAAGAGGAAGAGTGGGAAGACATGATCCCCGCAATGTACGCAAAATTCGGCGATACGCCTTTGAAGTCGCTTGGCGTAAGCCCCAACGCGTACTACGGCGCGATGTCTGCGGAGGAGCTTATAAAATGCCTGCGCGCGCACGTAAAAAACAGCGTGCCCGTTTCGGAATTTCTGTGCAAGGCGATTGAGGCTCGCCCCGAATGCAAGGATATGCTTCTGCCTCTTCTTGAAAACGGCGAGGACGGGCTCAAAGGTTACGCGGTTAATATCCTCGGCTCGGACGAGAGGGCTTTGCCCGTATATATGCGCCTTATAACAGAGGAAGAGGACGAAGATTTCAAAAATCAGTGCGCCGATTTCATAAAGGAAAATGCCGACATCGTGCTTGAAACCGCGCTTGAAAATTACAAAAACGGCGTGGAAAAGCCCTTGATGCTTGAAATTCTTTCAAAGGTAACGTCGCGCGACGAACGCGTTTTCGATATTCTTTTAAAGGAGTTCCGCGGCGGCGACGACGTGCCCATGCTCGCGGGATATCTTGCTTCGTACGGCGACGACAGGGCGCTCCCTTATCTTCTGGATAAAATCGATGAAGAGGGCATATCCTACGTCGAATTCCAGGAACTCAAGTACGCGATAGAGGCGCTCGGCGGTGAATATTCCAAGCAGCGCGATTTTTCGGGCGACGAGTATTACGAGCTTATTCATTCGCACAGCATGTCTTCTGCAGACATCTTCGAAGCGTTTGAAAAGGGCGCTGAAGGCGGGGTTAAAAACTGAATTGAACGGCATATATGCCGCAACTAATCAAGTTTAAAAGTTTTTATTAAATTAAAATAAGGCGGCGGGCGGAAAAATTTTTTCCGCCCGCCGCTTTAAACTTATTTTTTACTTTGCTTGTGCGGATTTGCCCGCTTTAAGCGAGTTCTGCTGTTTTTTGAACATATCGTTCGCCTGGTCTATCATATCTTTTTTTGCGGGCGGAGCTTCGTAATATCCGCGCGCGCTCATCTGTTGGTAAAGGGTGTACTGATTCTGCGCCACTGCCATAAGGTTATCGGAAAAGTTCTTGCGTATGTTTTTTCCGCTGCCTTCGTAAAGCGCCGTAGTGTAAAGGGACATAAGGCTCTTTTCGCTGTCAAGCATATCCTGCAGCGCGTCCTTTTCGCAAAGTGAAATATCGCTTTTGGTAAGCTTCATCATCTTTCTCCTTTCAGCCAAGCTGCTTCATAAGCGCGCAGTAGCGCTTTTCGTGTTCGTCCGCAATGTTTGCCATGCAGTCGGCAAGCGCGGGGTCGGTGAGCGTGTTTGAATACATTCTGGCTTTTTTGCAAATAAGCCCTTCGGTGGTAAGTGCCTGCGAAAGCATTGTAAGTTCTTTCGCCGTCAAGTTTTCTGCCATATAATAACCTCCGCTTATGTTTTTGACCTGACTTAAACTTTTTATTCACTGCCGCGCCCGGCTTTGATTTATAATGTCGCCAAAGTCTTGATAATGCCGTTTGCAAATGCGGTATCGCTTGACTTGAGTTAAATGCGGCTGTATAATATATTGCGCAACGGGGAATGAGGTTCTCCCCAAGATTATGTCTTAAACCGCTTTTAAAGCTGATGACCTCTGCGTTTTTGTACACGCGGAGCATCGGCTTTTTTTGTTTTTAAGGAGTGTTATGAATTTTCTTACTTCGCTTGCAGTAATCTGCCTTTGCGCGCTGCTTCTCGGCTCGGTTCTTTCTAAAATCAAGCTTCCGCCCCTTCTCGGAATGCTGGTGGTGGGCATAGTGCTCGGACCTTACGTGCTCGACCTCATTGCCCCGTCGATACTCGGCATATCCGCCGACCTTCGTCAGCTCGCGCTTATCATAATTCTTGCGCGCGCGGGGCTCAACCTCAACCTTAAGGACATTAAAAAGAACGGCGTTTCGGCAGTACTTATGTGCTTTGTGCCCGCTACGGCTGAAATTTTAGGCTATATGCTGCTGGGTACTCTTATACTTAAAATGGAACTTCTGGACGTGGCGCTTTTGGGCAGCGTAATGGCGGCGGTGTCGCCCGCGGTGGTCGTGCCGCGCATGCTTAAGCTCAAAGAATCGGGCTACGGCACGGATAAGGGCATACCCGATATGATTATGACGGGCGCGTCTGCGGACGATGTGTATGTAATCGTTCTGTTTACGTCCCTTACGTCAATGGCGGACGGCGGAAGTTTTTCGTGGAATTTTTTGTGGCAGGTGCCCGTATCCATAGTGCTCGGCATAGGCGTCGGCATTGCTGTGGGACTGCTGTTCGTTCTGTTTATCAAAAAATTTCACATGCGCGACAGCATTAAGGTCATTATCATTTTAAGCATATCGTTTTTGTTCGTAGCTCTTGAAGATGCCGTGGAAAAGTGGGTGCCTTATTCGGGGCTGCTTTCGGTAATTTCTTTCGGCGCGGTAATCTTTGCCAGACATTCGGTATGCGCCCAAAGGCTTTCTGCAAAGTTTTCAAAACTCTGGATTTTTGCCGAAATTCTGCTGTTTGTACTGGTCGGCGCGGAGGTCAACATACAGTACGCTCTGCAAAACTGCGGACTGATAATTTGCGTTATACTGCTCGCGCTTTTGTTCAGAATGGCGGGAGTGTTTCTCTGCGTTTGTTTTTCAAAACTCAACATGAAGGAGAGGCTTTTCTGCATGATAGCTTATTCGCCAAAAGCAACAGTGCAGGCGGCGATAGGCGCTATACCGCTTACAATGGGACTGGCGTGCGGGCAGACAATTCTTACCGCGGCGGTGCTAGCCATAATAATAACCGCGCCGCTCGGTGCGTTTTTAACCGATTTGACTTACAAAAAGTTGCTTGCAAAAAGGGAGCAGTTGCCCGAAATGCCTGTTGCGCAGTGATTGCAGCAAATAATAAAAGCCGCCGCGGCAATTTGCCGCGGCGGCTCAATTAATTTTTTTAAGCGGTGAAGTCTGAAAAAACGTCTGCGTTTTCTTCTGTTGTAGCGCAACTGCAACCTATTTTCAGCCTGTCGAAACTTGCTCGTATTTTATCTGACTTGTATCTGGCGTTAGAAATATCCAGTTCAAAAATTTCTCCGCCCTTTAGTGAAAGCAAAACGCGGTCGTATCTGCCTTTAGTAGCTATAAAAAACTTGTCTATGACGTCGGCGTTTAAGCGAATCATCTTGTTTTCGTCGTAAGCGGAATTTTCTCCCTGGTTTAAAACTACTTCTTCGTCAGAAACAAAAACATCTATAGTGTTTTTCCTGCCGAAAGAAAATAAACCTGCCCCGAGGAATATAAAGCTTGCCGCACCAACTATATTGGTTATCGCCCTTTTGGTGGATTGCTCGCCCGCGTCGGGCACTGCCTCGTAAAAGTCGTACTTGCTGTTTTCGCTTGTCAGCTTGCTTGCCATGGAATCGGGGTTTGCAAGGTTTGCTTTAAAGCGCTTGTACCGCATTTGCAGCGATAAGCCAAGGCACGCGCAAGCTATTGCAACAATAAATATCAAAGCTCCGATAACCATATATCCGAAACCGTCAGAAGAGTCGCCTTCTGTTGCCGCCAATACGAATAAGACTATTGAAACTAAAAGTATTACGCCTGCAAAAATTAGCAGAGGAAAGGGGTTTCTGCTTTTGGGTCTCATGATATTTTGTCTCCCTTATTTATACTGTAAATACTATAACTCATTCGTGTTCGTTTTTCAATACCAAAATTGATTTTTATACGAAAATATTTTTTGTTTGTTGAGCGGCTTATGAGTGGAAGTAACT
>NXNN01000088.1_pt1 | contig 15944 bp, 11 predicted proteins | sample 2041041 | NCBI WGS metagenome assembly NXNN01 (sample SAMN07660617, study PRJNA407663) | chicken gut metagenome | isolation source: caecum content treated with Lincosamide | host: Gallus gallus domesticus | place: Czech Republic: Brno | collected 2016 | reverse complement strand
GTATTATGATTTTATGATTCGTTACATGGATTTGTTCTATGATCCGACGCTTAGAGATGTTTCTATGACCCATATCGGATGGGATAATTACGAATACAAGTGCTGCTCAGATAATTGGAGCGTTTACGGAGAGAAAGACAAGGTATGGCTGACAATCAGGGAAAACAGGAATATAAAGACGATATCTCTCGTAAACCTCTGTGGATGCGGAGATGATTATTGGAACAGGGGCAAGGGGTATCCTGTAAGCCAGAAAAATGTAAGCTTTGTCGTTCAGGTCGATGAAAAGGTAAAAGGGATATATTTTGCAACTCCGGATCGTGGATCGACGGAGTGTGAGGAACTCCCATATCAGTATCTGGAGAATGACAAAGGGCGATTTATCCGGTTTACGGTGCCGGAAATAAGAGTATGGGCGTTGGTATATATAAAAATCGGAGGAACTTTATGAGAAGAAAGAGAAGAATGAAAGCTATACTTTCGTGGATCTTGACTATTGTAGTTTTATGCGGTATGGGACGAGTATGCGCAGCGGAGGAAGCTAAACAGACGGATATGGAAATTTTGAAGACATATGTAGATAAGGCCGCTTATCTGCCGGGAGAAACAGTGCAGATAGGGTGTGTTATACAGAACAGATCAGATGCCGGCAGTACAGATATAAATATTGAAATATTCTATCTCGAATCAAAAATATGGGAAATGACCCAAACAGTATCTTTAAATACAAACGAGCAGAAAAACGTAATTGTAAATTGGACTGCACCAGAAACAGATTTTAGAGGTTATCTGGTTCGGATAGGGTTGCCAAACGGGCAAAGCGAGGTTACGGCGATAGATGTTTCAAGCGATGTCAGACGATATCCAAGATACGGGTATAGTGTAGATTTTTTCCCGGGAGAAACTGCGGAAGAAAGTGATAAAATGATAAGAGAACTTGCCCAGGTATATCATATTAACCTCGTACAGTATTATGACTGGATGTATCGGCATGATAAGAATGCGCCAGACGGTGAAAATACATGGAAAGATATGTTTGGTCATACTATTTCCGGTGATGTTATCAAACAACGGATTAATGCAGGACACACATACAATCAAAAAGCAATGGCATACCAGATGTCATATATGGCAAGAGAGGGGTATGAGAACTATGGGGTGAATAGGATGTGGGGATTATATTCAGATCCTGTAGACCGCAATATTACGTATGATCCATCCGATGAAAGCTCAATTAATAATATCGATCAATATGTATTTCCATTAGAGGGAAAACCAGCACCTGTGTTGTTTGCGTTTAATCCCTTTAATATTGAATGGCAGCAGTTTATGGCCAATCAATATGTGGAAGCAGTGAACGATTTCGGGTTTGACGGGATACAGATTGACCAGATGGGGGATTATTGGGGAAAAGATGTCACCTATTATGATTATGAGGGGAACACGGTGGATTTGGCAAATTCTTTTGCGGCATTTACCAATCATGCAAAAGAGCAATTGAAAATAAATAATGAGCAAAAGAGTATCGTAACGATGAACGCTGTTAATGGCGGCGAAAATGATTATTTTTCAACAAGCAATATTATAAAAGAAGCTGATACAGACTTCGCGTTCAGTGAACTTTGGGGTAATTGTTCTACTTATAATGATATAAAAAATTTCGTTAATTGGCAGAGGCTGAATGACGGTGGGAAAACCATGGTTCTTGCAGCTTATATGAATCAGTATGATATTCAAGGGGATACATACTATTTTGAAAATGCACAAATGAAGGGAGTCCATGCTAATTCGGATGGGGAAATTAATTATATTACGGGATTTGATGAGAATGGTGATAAAGCGGAACTTCAGATTAATGTACCGGAAGACGGATATTACACGTTGGTCTTCCATGCGGCTAATGGAACGGATACACAGGCATCAAAAAACATATATATAGATGGAACCAAATATATGGAAGCCTTTTTTGACAGTACAAGAAATGGCAGTATACCAGCGGCACCTGACTGGAGTATATATTCTTATGATGCATCTTTTACAACTCCTAAAACACTGCATTTGACGGCAGGCAGTCATATGCTGTCTATTATGCAGGAAGACGGAAACAAAGGTGGTGATATTCGTCTACATAGCGTTACGCTTGGGACTTATGATAAAAATTCTGTGATGTTGACTAATGCAGCTATAGCAGCGTTAGGGGCAATGCATATAGAGCTTGGAAGCGGCATGGCTACCACTTCTAATAGCAGGGGGAATTATATGGATGTATCTCTTCTTGGAAATCCCTATTATCCTAAAGCAGCAAAGACAATGGACAGCAGTTTGCAAAAAGCAATAAGAGAGCATTATCAATTCATTACTGCCTATGAAAACCTTTTATATGACAAAGATGTCCTTCCCTCAGATACAGGTCTTCAAAATATTGAGATTGAAGGAGAAAATATATCCGGTGATGCAAAACCGGGAACAATCTGGTTTACAATCAAGAACAAGGGTGAGCAGTATAGTATTTTACATCTGATTAATTTAACAGGAGAGACGGATGCAGATTGGCGAAATGTCACAGAAGAACCTGTCCAGAAAAGTAATATGAATGTAAAATATTATCTTCCTCAGTTCAAAGAAGCAACTTCTGTCAACCTGGCATCTCCGGATAGTGGATGTATCACACAAGGATTAAATTTTACAGAAGGAAAAGACGCGCAGGGAAAATATATAGAATTCGTAATCCCCTCGTTAAAATATTGGGATATGGTATATGTTGCTTTGGAAGAAGGAAATAATCCTGTACAGATTGAAGCGGAAGATAGTATTTTAACTAATGTCAATGTCGCAAATAATCATGTGGGTTACACGGGAACAGGATTCGTTGATTCTTATGGTGAAGAAGGCGACTCGGTTACTATGGACTTTTACGTGGATGAGGAAAAAACATATAATCTACAGTTCAAATATACTGCTGCGGTTTCGCAGAATCCTTATCGAGACGTGTACATTGACGGTCGAGGATATGAAAAAATAATATTTGAAACCACAGCAGACTGGGAAAATTGGAATACAGTACAATATAGCGTTGAACTGCGGAAAGGAATCCACCGATTAGTACTATACACACCTAGTGATGATGCAGGATATCTTAATTTGGATTGTATGCAAATTGTAGATAACTGATTGTGAAATACGGGTAAAATAAAACACTTTGGTAAGTAAACGGAAATAGGGTTACGGCAGTTCAAACACCATGTCCTTGCGTGTGGCAGGATGTTTAAATTCAAGCCGGTAAGCGCAGAGTCTGAGAGGCTCTGCGCTCTTTGTATGTACAGGAATATTTTTCCCGTTTGTTTTTTCCGGATTACATGCTCCGTATTTCCGGTCTCCCACAAGCGGGCATCCCATATGCGCCATCTGCACACGGATCTGATGGTGTCTTCCGGTATCAAGCCTGATCTTCACAAGTGAAGTGACGGCGCCGGCATCTTCATAAGTTTCCAGCACCCGGTAGTGAAGCCTTGCCGGCTTTGCGCCGGGCGTTTTTTCTGTGCAGATATGTGACATGTTGGTGCGCCCGTCCCTGACCATGTAGTCTTCCAGGGTGCCTTCAGCCGGATCAGGTACTCCCATAACAGCAGCACGGTAATATTTCCCGAAGCCGGATGAGGTGAGCTGGCGGTTCAGTTCTTTTGCGGCGGCTGGTGTCTTTGCAAACACGAGAAGCCCTTCCACCGGCTGGTCGAGACGGTGGATCACGGCAAGATAGGGGGTGAGTCCTTTGCCTTTCGCCCCTGTCCCTTTCGGTGTTTCCGCGGCCGCGCGGGCCAGATGATTCTTCAGCAGGCTCACCATATCGGCTGTGCCGATCCGCGCGCTCTGGACGGGGATCCCGGCCGGTTTATGGCATACGATAATATGCGGGTCTTCGTAAATAATAAGCTGCTTAATGTCTGATTTCATATAGAAAGATATCTCCTTTCCCTGACAACTTGACTTTTATCCGGGCAGCGACTAAACTGATTATCATATAAAAGTATTTTGCGGTCAAGCTTTTTAAGGAGGCAATTCATGATAAATAATGACTGGGAAAGATTCGGTGACGAGATACGCAGGACGATTCAGGATGCGGTGGACAACAGAGATTTCAGCAGGCTGAACCAGACGGTCTCAGATACGATCGGAAAAGCGATGGATACGGTATCCCGGGGGATGAAGGATGCTAAAGGGGCTGCAGGTGTGGATCTGGACAGTGTGTTCGGCAATAATTCCGGAAACCAGAAGAAAAAATATGATACACGCCACGTTGATTCCGGACAGCAGCAGTATCAGCAGCCGGCAAGGCCAGCCAAAAAACTTCTCTATCTCAAAGGGACATCTACAAGGATAGGCGGGATATTCCTGGCAGTGACAGGGTATATTTTCACTGCAGGTTCAATTATATTTTTGCTGCTTCTGGCTTTGGGCGCGGCTGCGACAGGCTTTGATCTTGTGCTGAAGGTCGGAATGGCAATCTTCGGGCTGTTCGGGGTGGCTTTTCTTGTCATGGGACTCGCCGGCACGAACATGGCGTGCTCGGTAGGGCAGTTCCGGAAGTATGTCAAGGTGATCAAAGACCGGGAATACTGTGAGGTCAAAGAACTTTCCCAGAAGACGGGGAGGTCTGTAAAAGCGGTTGTAAAGGATTTGAAGAAGATGATCCAGAAAGGATGGTTTTGTCAGGGCCATCTGGACGAGCAGGGAACCTGCCTGATGACCAGCAATGAGGCTTACAGCCAGTACACTGCCCTGATGGAGCGGACAAAAAAGGAGAAGGCTGAGCGCGAGGCAGAAGCGGCCAGACAGCAGCAGGAGTTTTCAAAACTCTCTCCTGAAGTACAGAAAATTATCCAGGCAGGAGATGAATATGTGAGAAAAATCCGGGAGGCAAATGACGCGATCCCGGGAGAAGAGATATCCGCCAAAATGTCAAGGATGGAAATGCTTGTGGACAGGATATTTGACAGGGTGGAGGAACATCCGGAATCCGTTGCCGATATCCGGAAACTGATGGAATACTACCTTCCTACAACGATCAAGCTTCTGGACGCTTATGAAGATCTGGACGCGCAGCCGGTACAGGGGGAGAATATCATTACAGCCAAGAAAGAAATCGAGAAGACGATAGATACGCTGAATACAGCGTTTGAAAAACTTCTGGACGACTTGTTCCAGGATACGGCATGGGATCTGTCATCTGATATCTCTGTGCTGCAGACGATGCTGGCACAGGAAGGCCTGACCGAAGACGGCCTGAAAAATGCAGGAAGGAAACTTTGAATGCAGCGAAGCGGAGCCGGAGTGCCCGCTGTAGATATTACAGATCAGAAAGAAGAATAAAAGGAGGAAAAGAAGATGGGGAATGAATTTCAGGATGTGAGCGCGGCCCCCACACTGACTCTGGATCCGTTCCAGACACAGGAAAAGAAACAGCCGCCGGCAGAGGAAAAGAAAGAAGAACCTGCTTTGGATGAGAGTATCCTTACGGACGAAGAACGCAGGACGGTTGACGCATTTGCGCAGCAGATAGACCTGACCAATTCTACTCTTGTGCTTCAGTACGGAGCAGGTACACAGAAGAAGATGGCGGATTTTTCGGAGGATGCACTCAATAATGTACGTTCCAAAGATCTCGGGGAAGTGGGCGAACTCTTAAGCGGTGTGGTCAAAGAACTGAAAGGATTCGATGAAGAGGAAGAAAAAGGTGGGATCTTCGGTCTCTTTAAGAAAGCATCCAACAAGATCGAATCCATGAAAGCAAAGTATGCCAAAGCTGAGGCAAATGTCAATGAGATCGTAAAAGTGCTTGAGAAGCATCAGGTGCAGCTCATGAAGGATACTGCTCTTCTGGATAAGATGTACGAGCTGAACCTGACCTATTTTAAAGAGCTGTCCATGTATATCCTTGCAGGAAAGAAGAAACTGACAGAAGTAAAAAACACACAGCTCAAAGCACTTCTGGATAAAGCTAAATTGTCCGGGCTCCCGGAGGACGCGCAGGCAGCGAAAGATCTGGACTCTATGTGTAATCGGTTTGAGAAGAAGATCCATGACCTGGAACTTACAAGGATGATCTCGATCCAGACAGCGCCGCAGATCCGGCTTGTCCAGAATAATGATACCCTGATGGTTGAGAAGATCCAGTCGACGATCGTCAACACTATCCCGCTGTGGAAGAGCCAGATGGTGCTCGCCCTCGGAGTGGAACATTCCGCGCAGGCTGCGGCAGCACAGCGCGAGGTGACAGACATGACCAATGAACTCCTGAAGAAGAATGCGGAGAAGCTGAAGATGGCTACCATTGATACAGCGAAAGAGTCTGAGCGTGGCATCGTAGATATGGAGACTCTTAAGGCCACGAACGAATCTCTGATCTCTACACTGGATGAAGTCATGAATATCCAGAGAGAAGGCCGTCAGAAGAGAGCTGAGGCAGAGGAAGGGCTGCGCAATATGGAACAGGAGCTCAAAGCAAAACTTCTGGAGATACAGGGGTAAATCCGTCTGCATATATCAGATAGCTGAACTGTTATAGTAAAACAGCAGGTTGACAGGCCGTGTAAATTCGGTTAAAATCACAGTTACGAACAGCGATGAACGGGATTAGTATATACAAGGAAATGCCGCAGAGAGAAGGCGGATGGTGCGAGCCTTTTGCAGGACTGTATAGAACCGGCCTGGGAGCTTCTGCGCGAAAGTGCAGCGTATTGTACCGCGTTAAGGGCGAAAGAGTGAACCGCACATAAGTGCAGTTAATTAGGGTGGTACCGCCGGGATATCCGGTCCCTTGTTATGAGGGACTTAAGATGTCCCGGCGTTCTTTTATCGAAGAACGCATTGAAAAAAGAATGTGGTAAAGGAGAAGAAAAAATGGCAAAGGAAAAGAAGCTGGTTCAGTCGATCACTTCGAGAGACGAAGATTTTGCACAGTGGTACACGGATGTTGTACGCGAGGCGAAACTGTGCGATTATTCAGGAGTAAAAGGATGTCTGAATTATCTGCCGAACGGCTATGCGCTGTGGGAGAATATTCAGGCAGACCTTGATAAACGTTTCAAAGATACAGGTGTGGAGAATGTATATCTCCCGGTGCTGATCCCGGAGAGTCTGCTCCAGAAGGAGAAAGATCATATCGAGGGATTTGCTCCTGAAGTGGCGTGGGTTACACACGGCGGTATGGAGCAGCTCCAGGAGCGCTTCTGTATCCGTCCGACATCTGAGACTTTATTCTGTGATGTGTGGAGCAAAACAGTTCAGTCATACCGTGACCTGCCGAAAGTATGGAATCAATGGTGTTCTGTGCTGCGCTGGGAGAAGACGACGAGACCGTTCCTCCGCTCCAGAGAGTTCCTGTGGCAGGAGGGACATACGATCCACGCCACATACGAGGAAGCAGAAGAACGTACAAAGATGATGTGGAAAGTATACAAGGACTTCGTGGAAGAAGATCTTGCAATCCCGGTAGTGGCAGGACGCAAGACGGAGAGTGAGAAGTTTGCAGGAGCGCAGGATACTTATACGATCGAAGCACTGATGCATGACGGACAGGCGCTCCAGTCTGCAACGAGTCATTTCTTCGGAAATGCCTTCCCGGATGCATTCAATATCAAATATGCGGATAAGAATAACGAACTCCACAGTGTATATGAGACATCATGGGGATTATCCACCAGGATCATCGGTGCGATCATCATGGTACACGGCGATGACAGTGGTCTGGTGCTCCCGCCGAGGATCGCACCGGTACAGACGAGGGTCATCCCGATCGCACAGCACAAAGAAGGTGTTCTTGACAAGGCAAATGAGCTTCTTGCAGCGTTGAAGGCAGCGGGGTACCGCGCGAAGATCGATGATTCCGAGAAGAGCCCGGGATGGAAGTTTAGTGAGCAGGAGATGCTCGGTATCCCGACACGTATCGAAATCGGTCCGAAAGATATCGAGAACGGACAGGTCGTAGTTGTACGCCGTGATACAAGAGAGAAGATCGTTGTTTCCATCGATGAGATCTCGACCAAACTTGGCGAGATCCTCGAGACAATCCAGAAAGACCTCTATGCAAAGGCAAAAGCGTTCCTTGATGAGCATATCAGTACAGCGACGACGATCGAAGAGATGAAGGACGCTGTCCAGAATAAGAAAGGATTCGTCAAAGCAATGTGGTGCGGTGAGGAAGCGTGTGAGGATGAGATCAAAGCCCAGGCAGGAGGCGTGACATCCAGATGCATTCCTATGGAAGAAGAGCATCTCTCTGACGTGTGCGTCTGCTGCGGAAAACCGGCGAAGCATATGGTATACTGGGGAAGAGCGTATTAATATTGCGATAACTAAGAGCTTCAGTGCGGTCTTTCGGACCGCGCTGGGGCTTTTTGAAAATGTGCAAATTCAGTTGAGCTCTCCGGCCCGGTGTAATATAATGATGCCAGGGTCAAAAGGTCTAAACCCACATGAGCTTGCTCATAGTTGGGGGCTTTTGACCCCAACATCATATAATAATACGATAGGATAAATGATTTTCAGAAAGGTTTGAGAACGACAGTGATTTACAATAATATTCTTGAAGCAATGGGAAATACACCCCTGATCCGTCTGCAGCGCATGGCGGAAAAGGGCAGCGCGCAGATCCTCGTAAAGTTCGAGGGACTCAATGTCGGCGGTTCTATCAAGACGAGGACCGCTTACAATATGATACGTGACGCCGAGGAAAAAGGGGTCATAAAGGAAGACACTATCATCGTTGAACCGACCAGTGGCAATCAGGGGATCGGGCTGGCGCTCGTGGGCGCGGTGCGCGGATACAAGACGCGGATCATCATGCCCGATTCTGTCAGTGAGGAGCGAAGGAAACTGATGAAACATTACGGCGCTGAGGTGGTCCTGATCCATGACGCCGGAAATATCGGAGAGTGTATTGAAGAGTGTTTGAATACTGCGCTTAAGATGGCGGAGGAAGATCCGAGAGTCTTTGTCCCCCAGCAGTTTGAAAATCCGGCAAACCCGGCGGTACACAGATCAAGGACGGCCATAGAGATCCTGGATCAGGCCGGCTGCATGATCGACGGCTTCTGTTCGGGTATCGGAACAGGAGGTACGATCACGGGGATCGGTGAAGTACTCAAAGAGAGGAATCCGGAGATGGAAATCTGGGCGGTAGAGCCGGAACATGCGGCTATCCTTTCCGGCGGATCTATCGGCACTCATCTCCAGATGGGCATCGGGGACGGACTGATCCCGGAGATTTTGAACACGCAGATCTACGATGATATCTGTATCGTGACAGATGAGGAAGCCATTCAGACATCGCGTGAACTGGCCTCAAAAGAGGGCATCATGTGCGGGATCTCTTCCGGGACGAATGTGGCAGCAGCGATCAAACTTGCGAGAAAGTTAGGAGAAGGGAAGACTGTGGTCACGGTTCTTCCGGACACGGCGGAGCGGTATTTCTCCACGCCGCTGTTTGAAGAATAAAGGCGTTGCGACAGATAAGAAAATAGTGCGGTTTTTGTTTTGCTATGGGGGATTTGTTATGGATGATCAAATGAAAAACGGTGCGGCGGCGTACGGCTGCTTTCTTATAATTCCGCTTAAATACGAAAGAGATTCTTTCAAGCAGATACAGTTGGAAAAGATTGGCAGAAGCGAACCTGTTACTACGATGGATCTCAACGAAAATATCAAAGCTATGCTGTCGCCGGGGGATGAGACGGCAGCAGGAACGGGATATATTATCTCCCGGGATGCGCTGACTGCGCAGATGACATCCGGGGAAGACAGAGATGCCGTTAAGGACTTCCGGGTTGTTGATAAAAGCGGAGCGTTCACTTTTGAGCTGAGTGACTCATGGCTGTATGTATTCCGTACACGGGTTGCTTTTTTGTGCCTTAATCTTTCCTTTGACAAAATAGAGACGCTGCAGGCGATATGTAATCCCGGGTGGGCGTATAATCCGGCTGAGTTTTTCTGGAACGACCCGATGGGAGAAAGCCATCCTTTTTCCGTGGAAAAGTGGCTGTCGGACTTTCTGTCTCCACTGGGGATTCAAAAGTTCTTCGATGGTGAATCATCTTATCTGCTGGATGCCTACACGTATATTTTTACTGTGGTGCCGCAATGGTTCGAAAATCTCGAGCAGATGCGGAAACCGGTATTTAATCTGCATAAAATGATGCCTCTTGACATAGAGTCGGAGGATGAGGCCGAGGAAGATATCCGTTATGTCTATGCAGCCAGAAACCAGGAAAAGGATGCATACCGCTGGGGGTGCTGTGTCACATCACAGACTATTTCGTATATAGTGGCAGATGAGACGATGGATTTTGAGGCGGAAAGAAGCGCTCAGGCATCTGACGGACTTCCGGTAGTGCTCCTGGCTCTGTATGAGAAGTATACCTGTCTTCGTTTTGCCGAACTGACACGAATGAATAAGGGGAAGATAAAGGAACTTAAGGAGTTGATGCTCAATTTCCAAGCGTTTGGCACAGTGACTCCGGCAAACCTTTCCCGATGGCATAATGTAAAACAGATTTATGCAAATCTGCTGGAGGTTAATGATATTCCGGCGGCTATTGAAGATATAAGCACAAAGCTCAATATTCTTACAGCGCACCAGGAGGCTGTGGAACATGCACGGAGTGAGACGATCATAAATCTTATAACTATTTTCGGAATTGTATCCATTCTGGCGTCTGTTCTGTCTATCGTACAGATACTGGCAGATGGAGATCTTCTGATATGGGTGTCGACTATTCTTACTACTATTATGCTGGCGCTCGTCACAGCCCTGGCTATCATACGGCGGTGAAAAGCTGCTTATTTGTATAGCGGTTCAGTGTGCGCCATTTGCAAAGGCGCACTAACGTGCTTACCGCGGCAATGCCGCTTCTTTGCTCATATAGAGGCGCTCAGCTCATCAGGAATAGAGCAGTCCGATTCTTATGCAAGCATAAATCGAACCCGCTCATTCCTGATGGCTGAACTGTTTTGTACAAAATTCTTGTAAAATCCCTTGACTTTCCAATATAAACGTAATAAACTAGTCTAGCGTGCACGAAAAGGCATCGTTCTTTTTGTGCGCTCAAAAGGATAATGACAAGATTATCCGCAGCCCTTCACGGCATAAGCCGTGAGGAAACGAATAATTCATAGGAGGTGAAAAGGAATGCCAACATTTAACCAGATAGTTAGAAAAGGACGTCAGACTTCTGAGAAAAAGTCTACAGCACCGGCACTTCAGAAAGGATACAATTCTCTGAGAAAACGTGCGACAAACACATCTTCTCCGCAGAAGAGAGGTGTCTGCACAGCTGTTAAGACTGCTACGCCGAAGAAGCCTAACTCAGCTCTGAGAAAGATCGCCAGAGTTCGTCTTTCTAACGGAATCGAAGTAACAAGCTACATCCCGGGCGAGGGACACAACCTTCAGGAGCATAGCGTTGTTATGATCCGTGGAGGAAGAGTTAAGGACCTGCCTGGTACAAGATACCACATCATCCGTGGTACACTGGATACAGCAGGTGTTGCGAAGAGACGTCAGGCGCGTTCTAAATACGGCGCTAAGAGACCGAAAGACGCAAAAAAATAAGTAACTGATAGTTAAATCGTATCACAAACAGAACTATGATTATCGTAAGGTTGCGGATCATTCACGATAAAGTCCCGCGGCCGCGAGCACATGAAATGCGATTCCATAGAAAGACACATGTGAGTACCGATGAATTAATCCCGGTTTGACCGGAAAATATGATTAAGGAGGGAAGGACCGTGCCACGTAAAGGACATACTCAGAAAAGAGATGTATTAGCCGATCCGATATACAACAATAAAGTTGTTACCAAACTTATCAACAACATCATGCTGGATGGTAAGAAAGGTGTAGCGCAGAAGATTGTATACGGAGCGTTTGAGAGAGTTGAGGCAAAGGCTGAGAAGCCGGCAATCGAAGTGTTCGAGGAAGCTATGAACAATATGATGCCGGTTCTGGAGGTTAAGGCAAGACGTATCGGTGGTGCAACATACCAGGTGCCGATCGAGGTCAGGGCTGACAGAAGACAGGCGCTCGCTCTTCGCTGGCTGACAATGTATTCCCGTCAGAGAGGCGAGAAGACAATGGAAGAGAGGCTGGCAAACGAGATTCTTGACGCAGCGAACAACACAGGCGGAGCTGTGAAGAGAAAAGAAGATATGCACAAGATGGCAGAGGCAAACAAGGCGTTTGCACACTATCGTTTCTAATTATCTTAGGAGGAAAAAACCTTGGCTGGAAGAGAATATCCATTAGAGAGAACCAGAAATATCGGTATCATGGCGCATATCGATGCGGGTAAGACAACGCTTACAGAGCGTATTCTCTACTATACCGGTGTTAACTACAAGATCGGTGATACTCACGAAGGTACTGCGACCATGGACTGGATGGAGCAGGAGCAGGAAAGAGGTATCACGATCACTTCAGCCGCTACGACATGTCACTGGACTCTGGAAGAGAAAACGAAACCGAAGCCGGGTGCTCTGGAGCATCGAATCAATATCATCGACACTCCGGGACACGTTGACTTTACCGTAGAGGTTGAGCGTTCACTCCGTGTTCTGGACGGCGCTGTAGGAGTTTTCTGTGCAAAGGGCGGTGTTGAGCCTCAGTCAGAGAACGTGTGGCGTCAGGCGGACACATACAATGTACCGAGAATGGCATTCATCAATAAGATGGACATTCTTGGAGCTGATTTCTACAATGCAGTAGATCAGATCAAGACAAGACTTGGTAAAAATGCAATCTGTCTTCAGCTTCCGATCGGAAAAGAAGACGAGTTTAAGGGAATCATCGACCTGTTCGAAATGCAGGCTTACATCTATAACGATGATAAGGGTGATGATATCACAGTATGCGACATTCCGGAAGAAATGCAGGATGAAGCAGAGCTGTATCACACAGAGCTGGTGGAGAAAATCTGCGAGCTGGATGATGACCTGATGATGGAGTACCTCGAGGGAGAAGAGCCGTCAGTTGATGCAATGAAAGCTGCGCTGAGAAAGGCTACCTGCGAGTGTACGGCAGTACCGGTTTGCTGCGGTTCTGCTTACAGAAATAAAGGTGTCCAGAAGCTTCTGGATGCAGTTCTTGAATTTATGCCTGCTCCGACAGACATCCCGGCTATCAAGGGTGTTGATGAGGATGGCAATGAGGTTGAAAGACATTCTTCAGATGAAGAGCCGTTTTCAGCTCTCGTATTCAAGATCATGACAGACCCGTTTGTTGGTAAGCTTGCTTACTTCAGGGTTTACTCAGGTACTATGAACTCCGGTTCTTATGTACTGAATGCAACTAAGAATAAGAAAGAGCGTGTCGGACGTATCCTTCAGATGCACGCAAATAAGCGTGAGGAGCTGGATAAGGTATACTCAGGAGATATCGCTGCTGCGATCGGATTCAAGATCTCTACAACAGGTGATACAATCTGTGACGAGCAGCATCCTGTAATCCTTGAGTCCATGGAATTCCCGGATCCGGTTATCGAGCTCGCTATCGAGCCGAAGACAAAGGCATCTCAGGGCAAACTTGGTGAATCTCTTGCAAAACTTGCAGAGGAAGACCCGACATTCCGCGCTCATACTGATCAGGAGACAGGACAGACGATCATTGCCGGAATGGGAGAGCTCCATCTGGAGATCATCGTTGACAGACTTCTCCGTGAGTTCAAGGTGGAGGCTAATGTAGGTGCACCTCAGGTTGCTTACAAAGAGACTATCACCAAAGCTACGGACATCGACAGCAAATATGCAAAACAGTCCGGTGGACGTGGTCAGTACGGACACTGTAAAGTTAAGTTCGAGCCAATGGATGCGAACGGCGAAGAGACATACTCTTTCGAGTCCACCGTTGTCGGCGGATCTATTCCGAAGGAATATATCCCGGCTGTAGACGAGGGTATCCAGGACGCTATGAAGTCCGGTATCCTTGGAGGATTCCCTGTAGTGGGCGTACACGCAAACTGCTACGACGGATCCTACCATGAGGTCGACTCTTCCGAGATGGCGTTCCACATTGCAGGTTCTCTGGCATTTAAAGATGCTATGAAACAGGGAGCTCCGGTACTGCTTGAGCCTATCATGAAGGTTGAGGTAACAATGCCTGAAGAATACATGGGAGATATCATCGGAGACCTGAACTCACGCCGTGGACGTATCGAGGGAATGGATGACCTTGGCGGCGGAAAAATCGTGCGTGCATTTGTTCCGCTTTCCGAGATGTTCGGATACTCTACAGATCTTCGTTCCAGAACGCAGGGACGTGGTAACTACTCGATGTTCTTTGAGAGATACGAGCAGGTACCGAAGTCTGTACAGGAAAAAGTATTATCCAATAAAAATGCGTAAATCGCATAAAAAGGCTTGAAAAACGGCTAAGTATGAAATATAATCAAACTTAGCCGAGTAAAATCGAAACCATAAAATGCCCGCAAAACCGGGCGCATATTTAAGGAGGATATTCAAAATGGCAAAAGCTAAATTTGAAAGAACAAAACCGCATTGTAATATCGGTACTATCGGCCACGTTGACCATGGTAAAACAACTCTTACAGCTGCTATTACTAAAGTACTTTCTCACAGAGTAACAGGTAATGCAGAGGTTGCTTTCGATAACATCGACAAGGCTCCGGAAGAGAGAGAGCGTGGTATCACGATCTCTACAGCTCACGTTGAGTATGAGACAGAGAAACGTCACTATGCACACGTTGACTGCCCGGGACATGCTGACTACGTTAAGAACATGATCACAGGTGCTGCTCAGATGGACGGCGCTATCCTCGTAGTTGCTGCTACTGACGGTGTTATGGCTCAGACAAAGGAGCACATCCTTCTGTCCCGTCAGGTTAACGTTCCGTACATCGTTGTATTCATGAACAAATGTGATATGGTAGACGATGAAGAGCTGCTCGAGCTCGTAGAGATGGAGATCCGTGAGGTTCTCAACGAGTATGAGTTCCCGGGAGATGACACACCGATTATCCAGGGTTCAGCTCTGAAAGCTCTCGAAGATCCGGACGGACCGTGGGGAGACAAGATCATGGAGCTTATGGACGCTGTTGACGAGTGGATCCCGACTCCTGAGCGTGACACAGACAAACCGTTCCTGATGCCGGTAGAGGACGTATTCTCTATCACAGGACGTGGTACTGTTGCTACAGGTAGAGTAGAGCGTGGTACACTTCACATCTCTGATGAAGTTGAGATCATCGGTATCCATGAGGATGTTAAGAAGACAGTTGTAACAGGTATCGAGATGTTCCGTAAACTGCTCGATGAGGCTCGTGCAGGTGATAACATCGGTGCTCTGCTTCGTGGTATCCAGAGAACAGAGATTGAAAGAGGACAGTGTCTGATCAAACCGGGTACTGTTACATGCCATACAAAATTCACAGCTCAGGTTTACGTCCTGACAAAAGATGAGGGTGGCCGTCATACACCGTTCTTCAACAACTATCGTCCGCAGTTCTACTTCAGAACAACAGACGTAACAGGTGTTTGTGAGCTTCCGGAAGGCACAGAGATGTGCATGCCTGGAGATCACGTTACAATGACAGTTGAACTGATCCACCCGGTACCGATGGAGGAAGGTCTGAGATTCGCTATCCGTGAGGGTGGTCGTACAGTAGGATCAGGTACAGTTGCTTCCATCGTAGAGTAAGGATATACGCGTAAGGCTGTAAGCCGTGCGACAAAATAAAGAGGAGCCACAGGAAAGTGCTTGCATTTTCCTGTGGCTCCTCTTTTATTGTGGCATAGGGCACCAGCACGCGAGCGATATATCCAAAAATCCAAAATCATAATTTGGGTCTTTTAACTTTAAGGAGAATATTGTATGGGAGAACAAAAAATACATCAGCCTCCTATGACGATTGAAGAACAGGTAGAAAAATTAAACC
>NXNN01000084.1_pt1 | contig 16169 bp, 14 predicted proteins | sample 2041041 | NCBI WGS metagenome assembly NXNN01 (sample SAMN07660617, study PRJNA407663) | chicken gut metagenome | isolation source: caecum content treated with Lincosamide | host: Gallus gallus domesticus | place: Czech Republic: Brno | collected 2016 | reverse complement strand
ACGGGGTACTCACCCTGAAGGACGCGGTCATCGCCCAGGGCTTTGCCCATGACGGCGGCTGCGCCGGGATCTACGCGGAGGCGGATCTGGAGCTCGTGCTGACGGGAGAGAGCGCCATCGGCGGCACTGGCATGAACGAGGGCGTCTACGCTCTGGGCAATCTGACTATCGGCGGCGACGGGTCCCTGGACATCTCGGTAAGCGGAGAGAGCTCCTGCAGCGGGATTGCCTGCGAGGACTGGATGACCATCACCAGCGGCACCCTGGACATCAGCGCCGCTTCTGAGAGCGGGGATTGCTGCGGCATCAAAAACGGAGGTGGCGATCTGGTGATCAGCGGCGGGCAGGTGAGCGTTTCGGCTGCCTCCCAGAGCGGTACCGGCTACGGCGTCTTCAACGGATACGAGCTATATCTCACCGGTGGCAGCCTGAGCGCCGCAGCTTCCTCCGGCAGCGGGGACAGCTGGGGGATCCGCTGCACCTATTACCTGGTCGTGCAGGGCGACGAGACCTTCCTGACGGCCCAGGGTGGCACCCAGGCGATCGCGGGAGGCGACGAGCTTTTCTGCGAAACGCTTCTCTATGATATTACCGGCAAGAAGACCGTTCAGATCGCCGGCGGCAGGGTGACGGCTGACGCCGCGGACTTGGCCCCCCTGGGTGGAGAGTCGGTGTGGGTCAACGGCGTTCAGATCTACGGCGGGGCCGAGAGCGGCAGCGTGGAGGGCGCCTCCTACGACCCGGCCACCAACACCCTGACCCTGGACGGCGCGTACATCACAAAGGCATATGACTGCGAGGAGGAGTCCTGCGTGGCCGGCATCTATTCCTCCGGCAACCTCAATATAAAGCTGGTGGGGACCAACACTATTGTGGGCGGCAGCGACATGAGCGACGGGATCAACGTATTAGGCAGGCTGACCATCGACGGTCCCGGCAGCCTGGACATTTTGCTGGAAAATGAGATAGACGGTCTCACCGCCATCGCCGGCGGCTACCTGTATCTCAACGGCTGTACCCTGAACCTGACCTGCAGAAACACCACCTACGGGGTGTACGGTCTGTTCACCCAATTCGATGTGAGCCTCAGCGGTAGCACCGTGAACATCGACTGCGTTTCCGACAGCGGTGCGGGCATGGGCATCTTCGCCTATGATGACCTGATCATGAACGACAGCACTATGAACATTTCCGCTAACGCAGCGCGGTATACCGTCGGCATAATCAGTTACCGGGATGTGATCATCAGCGGCGGCGCCCTGACCGCCTCCGCTGCGGCCACCGGCACCGGGCAGTGCAACGGCCTGTTCGGCTCGGAGAGCGTGACCATCCGGGACTGCACCGTGCGCTTGTCTGCCGATGCTGAGTCCGAGAAGTATCTGGCCTCGGGCATCTGCACCGACGGCAGTTTGACTGTGAACGGCAGCGACATCACGGCAGAAGGCCGCGACTGCGGTGTGGAGCTGGGTTTCCCCGCCAGCAGCGTATTCTCTCTGGACGGCGGCAAGCTGACCGCCGTCAGCCAGGAGGGGGCCGGCGTGGGCGTCTCGGGCGCCGGGCTCACGCTCCGTGTGGGGCCGGAGGGGACCCTCGTCCTGAACGCACCCACTCCCATTGAATATGTGGGGACAGGGAGCGGCTTTTCTTACACCATAATCAATGAGGGCGCCCTGATTGCCGGGGTGGAGAGCGCCGAGCAGGCGCAGAAGTTCCTGGCCGGCGGCGGCAGCCTCAACGGCGTCACGGCGCAGAACTGGTACTGCGACGCCATGTGCTATATGTGGGCCAATGGACTGCTGGACTACACCGATGACGGCCAGTATACCCCGGCCGCCCCCCTGAGCCAGGGGACCCTGGCCGACGCCGTGGGGCAGCTGACGGGCCAGAGCGCTGCAGTGGAGGAGCTGCTGGCAGCCATGGGCGGCTTCGACCCGGCGGCGTCCATTACCCGGGAGGAGCTGGTCGTGCTTCTGTACCGGTGCACCCAGGCACTGGGCGGCGACGTCTCGGTGGGGGAAGACACCAACATTCTCTCCTACGCTGACGCGGCCCAGGTATCGGAGAGCGCCATGGCCGCCGTGCAGTGGGCCTGCGGCGCGGGGATCATCCAGGGCGTCGGGGACGGCTCGCTGCTCAATCCCCAGGCGGACGTGACCTGCGCTGAGGCCGCGGTCATGTTCCTGCGTTGGAGCCAGCTCACCGCGGCATAAAGACCTACTGCCAGCCTATCGTGGCCGCCGATCCCCGGCACCGCGGCCCGGAGGGACCGTATGTTCCGCATAGTGACCATTACACAGGACGGTCATTTTGTCATCATAGAGGTAGATTTTATTGACAAGCATCTCCACCAGCCCATGCCGGTATTTGGGGTCATTGATATCCCCTTTGCGGAACTGGTTTAAGAAAAAGCGAATACCCTCCATACTGGGAACTGGATGCTGAGATATCTCCAGAAGCAGTTGAAGTGAGTGTTCGTCATGTTCTTTTTCCTCATGAGTAATCCGATCAGCGATAATATCAACAACCTGTCCGGTTGCTAGGGCTTTCAGTAGATTTTCTGTGGTCTTCTCACTATCCGCAATCAATTTTTGGAGCCTCTTTGCGTTGCTGTTGTTCTCCCTCTCGCAGAGGTCAACAACTTCTTTGGCAATCGTGCTGATATTCTCTGGAGTTAGAAAGTCCCGTAGTTTGTTAACTAAGACAGATGAGGATGCGCTGGAACTGCTGCTGGATTATCTGCAGAAAATCCCTTCCTGTGTTCTCCTAAAAGAGCTTGCAGGACTTACTTATTGCGGCTATAGGATGTAGAACAACTCGATTGCCTATTTTGAGGCGGTAAAGGAAACATATCTGCTCTGATGCGATGCTTCGTTTTTGCTTAGAAGTTGCTTTAGGCAGGACAAAAACCTGAAAGCGGAAAAGAAGCAGTATCGCCTTGCGCTGGAGAGCGAACCGGATTATCCGCCTACACTGCGAAATCTAGGTTATTGCCTGTACAGACAGAAAAAGCTGCTGGCGGCAAAAGAAGTACTGGAACGTTGTCTTGCAGTTAGTGAGGAGGATTCTCTCGCCGCGGAATATTATCTGAAAGTACCGGTATCCCTCAAACGCAACAAGGATGCGAAATAGTTTCTAAAAAAGGTTATAAGGTGAGCAACAGTATCCGGAAGAGAATTAAAGGATTGGATTATTCAAATGCGAGACTCCGGAAAAAGGACATAGAAGAAATTACGATTGATGAAGCGGATGAGCAAGACTTCATTACGAGCAGCAGTGCCATTGATCTAGGGCCGAAGAGACAGCGATTTTCCAGCGAACGCCTTCTGGAAGAAGAGCTGACAGCACGAATCGAAGCAGGAATCGAAGTTTTCGGATTGCAGCTGAAAATGTACCGCAGAGAAGGCAAATACGGCAGGCAGTTTATTATCCCGATCGGGCGGCTGGACCTTCTGTGCGAAGATGAGGAGGGTAATCTTTACATCATCGAGCTGAAAAAGGACTCGGGATACGATGATGCCTTTTGAATTTTCCCCCCCCCCCGGGGAGCTTGTTAAAAAGGTACGTGGAGATAAGAGAATACGTCTGTTTGAGTACCAGATTTCTTATACAGAGATTTAAGTCGTGCCCCATTTTCAGGCGGATGACTGTGTAGTAGAGACTGCAAGAACATGCTGTGGGCAGAAGATATTTTGGTAGCTATTGGTAGCTATTCACTCTCAAAAAGCTACCAACTGAAACATAAGCAGAGGGATAAACCGGGAAATAGAGTCAGAAAAACCACCTAATATGAGGCTTTTAGAGACTTTTTAAACGGGTAAGGAGACGGGCTATCGGGGTTCGACTCCCCTCACCTCCACCAAAAGAGAGCCAGGCGAACACCACACCGACGATCTATGCAGTCGGCGGAGTGTTCGTCTTGGTCTGTCCGCTATGTGCGGAGAAATGAAAAAAGAGGCCGCTATGCAGGGCATTCCCTGTGTAGCGGCCTCTTTTTGCCTTACGCCAATGTTCTAACGGAATACGTGATTTTCTCACAAAATCCAGCGGGATCTTAAAATCCTTGTTAGAATCTCACGTAAAGGAGCTTGGCTATGATTAGGATTTTACTGTCCACCCGGCTTGGCGAGCGGAGGTGGACGCAAGCGGATCTCGCTCGGATGACAGGTATTCGCCCATCGACCATCAATGAGCTGTACCACGAACTCGCGGAGCGGGTGAAGCTGGAGCACATAGACCTGATATGTGAGGCGCTTGGCTGTGAAGTCTCCGACCTCATCGTGCGGGAGCCGAACAGCGAGCCGCGGACAAAGAGCCGCACAGGTGCGCCGATACATAGCAAGAAGTAAGCCGCTCCACAGAGGGCCCGGGCGTCAATCGTCCGGGCCCTTTGCTATTTCCACGACGTCCTCGATCCGGCAGTCCAGAGCGAGACAGATGCGCTCCAGGACGTCCAGCGCAACGTGCTGGTCCTTGTTCAGCTTCGAGAGTGTCCCGGTACTGATGCCGGCCATCTCCACCAGCTGCATCTTCTTGAGGCCCCGGTCGACCAGCGTGTGCCAGAGCGGGCGGTAGGAAACCATGCGCACACCTCCTTCGAGAATACAATAGCATAATACTATCGAGTTGTCAAAAGTTTTTTCTAAAAAATCGAAAATAACTGTTGACAAGACGACAATCATAGTGTATTGTATGCTCACAAGAACACGATAAAAACACACAAGAACTTGAAAGAAACAAAGGAGAGGTTGAAAATGAAAAGCCTGATTTACTCCACCTTCCGCGAGGGCTACGGGCCCGACCAGGTGCGTAGGACCATGACCGTGGGCGAACTGATTGCCTTCCTGGAGGACTACGACGAGGACACCCCGGTTTATCTCAGCTTCGACAATGGCTATACCTACGGCGGTATTTCAGAGGGGCCTGCATGGGCGGACCGGGGATGGTCTTGCCAAAGCGGCGGAGGCATTCCCGCTCGCCGAGGCCGGCGGCCCGGGCGATCTCGGCCAGGGTGAGGGGACGGTCGAAGTGGTCCTGGATGAAGGTCAGCATCAGCTGCACCCGCGCCTCGTCGAGGTTGGGGCGGGGGGCCTTGGCCGACAGCTCGGCCGCAAAGCGACGCCGCAGCGCCAGGCACACCTCCGAAAGCCGGGCCCGCACCGTGAACTCGTACCCGTCGGGCTCGGCCTCCAGCGCGCGGTAAGCCTCGACGAAGGCCGCGATGGCCCCGGCTTCGGCCTGCCGGTCGAACACATAGGCCCGGAAGGCCCGGCACCCGGCCAGGGGCGTGATGTACTTTTTGGCAAAGACGGTGTCCTTGCCCCCCGTCACCAGGCTCTGGCTGAACACCAGCGAGCGTATCTCGCAGGCGGTGGCGGTGTTGGCGCTGTGCAGCACACCGGCGTTGACGGCGATGCAGTCCCCTTCGTCCAGGTGGTACTGGGCGCCGGGGGTCTCCACCGTCAGCTGGCCGGACAGGATGTGGATGACCTCGAACTCGGCGTGCCAGTGCCAGGGCAGAGAATGACCGGGGCCGGGGGCGTAGTGCTCGGCGTACCCCGCGCAGGGGAAGTCGAGGGTGCCCTGGGGTTTCAGCTCCCGCTGCTGGGGCGAGAGGTCGAGCGGCGGGTTGATGCCGCAGGCGTGCAGGCTCATGGCTGGCCTCCTTTGGTGCGGCGCGCGGCCTTCCGGGCGGGCCGGGCGCGGGTTGGTCCGTTTATTGATAGTATAGGGCGTTTTTTGTATTGAATCAAGTGCCACTTGGCGCTATCCTATAAAAAACAACATTTTGGGAGGATTCCAACCTATGGTCCATCTGCTGCTGGGCGTCATCTACCTGGCCTTTATCAGTCTCGGCCTGCCCGATTCCCTGCTGGGGTCGGCGTGGCCCTCCATGTACGGGCCCTTCGGGGTGCCGGTGTCCTTCGCGGGCATCATCTCGATGATCATCGCGGTGGGCACCATCGTTTCCAGCCTGAACAGCGACCGGCTGACGGCCCGCTTCGGCCCCGGCCGGGTGACGGCGTGCAGCGTCGCGCTGACGGCGCTGGCGCTGTTCGGCTTTTCGCTCTCGAGCGAGTTCTGGATGCTCTGCCTGTGGGCGGTGCCCTACGGGCTGGGCGCGGGCAGCGTGGACGCCGCGCTGAACAACTACGTCGCCCTCCACTACGCCAGCCGCCACATGAGCTGGCTGCACTGTATGTGGGGCGTGGGCACCCTGGTGGGGCCCAACCTCATCAGCTACGCGCTGAGCGGGGGCCAGGGCTGGCAGGCGGGCTACCGGTACATCTCGCTGCTGCAGGTGGCCCTGACGGCGGTGCTGGTGTTCAGCCTGCCGCTGTGGAAGCGCCAGCCCTCCGCCGCTGGAGGGGAGGCCGAAAGCGCCTATGAAGCGCTCGGCCTGCGGCAGGCGGCCCGCATCCCCGGCGCAAAAAGCGCGGTGCTGGGCTTTTTCTGTTACTGCGCCCTGGAGCAGACGGCGGGCCTGTGGGCCGGCAGTTACCTGGTGCTGCACGGGGGCCTGTCGGCTGAGCGTGCGGCCGCGCTCGCGGCGCTGTTCTACATCGGCATCACGGCGGGCCGGGCCGTCAGCGGCTTTGTGTCCGGGCCGCTGGGGGACGTGCGGATGATCCGCCTGGGCCAGGGCATCATCCTGGCGGGCGCGGCGGCGCTGCTGCTGCCCTCGTCCTTTGCGATGCAGGCGGGCCTTGTGCTGGTGGGGCTGGGCTGCGCGCCCATCTACCCCAGCATCATCCACGCCACCCCCGCCCGCTTTGGCGCGGCGCGCTCCCAGGCGCTGATCGGCCTCGAGATGGCGGGCGCCTATGTGGGCACCTGCCTGATGCCGCCGCTGTTCGGCGCGCTGAGCGAGCGCCTTTCCATCAGCCTGATGCCGCTGTACCTGCTGGCGCTGCTGGCGGTGATGTTCCTTGCCAACGAGCGCGCCAACCGCGCCTCCGGCCTGGTCCGCTCCGCCCGCCCCGCCCGGGAACGTGGATAAAAACGGGCCTCCGTCCAAAAGGACGGGGGCCTTGTCATTTGCCTGTGAGTATGGTATTATTTGGTTGGGTGTTGTCGATAAACGGCAAGCGGTATGCCCCTCTGGCTCGACTTTGTGCGGTCAGGGGCACTTCTTTGCTCTCCTGACCGTCAGGAAAGGGGGGCTGGCTTATGGTTACCTATTCCGATTTGATTCAAACCGGCATTTTAATCATCGGCCTGATTGACTTGGTCCTCCGGCTCATAGACGCCGACAGGAATAAAAGGCAATAAAAAAGAAGTAACCGCTCTAGCTTTCCCGAGCGCGCGGTTACTTCTCTAACCGAGCCAGGGGGACTACCGTTTGTCCGGCAGCACCCTTTCTGTATCCAGTATAACGCAGGCAGGCCGGATTGTCAAGCCCTCCCCGCCCGAAAGGCTCAGCATTCCACCGCTGGCGGCTTGACACCCGGCGGGGAATCTTCTACACTATAAGAAAAGCTGGAAAAGCTGCGGCGGGAGGTGTTCCGATGGGCAAAGGTGTGCTGCCTTTTCTGGGCTGGTGCGCGGTGGGCCTGGTTTTCGAGGGGCTGGCCGCGTACATATGGTTTTGCAAAAAGCCCGCCTCGTTCGGGCGGGCCAGGGTACCGGACGTCACCGACGTGAAACGCTATAACCGCGCTGTGGCAAAGCTCTATGTGGCCTATGGCGCGGTGTTCGTCCTGCTGGGGCTGCCGCTGCTCGCAAAGCCCCTGCCGGGATGGGCCGCCTGGCTGATAGCAGCCGGGGTCGTGGGGGAAGGCGCGGCCTGCCGGGCGGTCTACGCGCGGGTGATCTGCAAAAAGTACAAAAAGCACTATGGAGATTGGAGAGACTAATCCGCTATGATCAAAATAGACCTCATCACCGGTTTTCTCGGCGCGGGCAAGACCACGCTGATCCACGCTTACGCCCGCTGGCTGATGGGCCAGGGGCAGAAGATCGGCATTCTGGAAAACGATTACGGCGCGGTCAACGTGGACCGGATGCTGCTGCAGGACCTGGAAGGGCCCCAGTGCAGCCTGGAAATGATCGCGGGCGGGTGCGGGCCCGACTGCCACAGGCGGCGCTTCCGCACCAAGCTGATCGCGATGGGGATGCTGGGGTACGACCGGGTGCTGGTCGAGCCGTCGGGCGTCTACGACGTGGACGAGTTCTTCGACGCGCTGTGCGAGTCCCCGCTGGACCGCTGGTATGAGCCGGGCAGCGTGCTGGCCGTCCTGGACGCGAACCTGGGGCAGGCGCTCACCCCCGGGGAGGAGTATCTGCTGGCCAGCGAGGCGGCCGGGGCCGGGTGCGTGGTCCTGAGCCGGTACGGGCAGGCCGGGCCTGAGCGGGCCGCTGCGGCTCTGGCCCGCCTGGACCAGGCGCTGGAAGCGGTGGGCTGCGCGCGGCGCTTTGCCTCCGGGCAGGACGTTCTGGCCAAAGATTGGGCGGAGCTGACCGGTGACGACTTTGCCCGGCTGGCCGGGTGCGGCTGGCGGCAGTCCCGCTTTGCCAAACGGCAGGCGGAAGCCGGGTTTGCCTCGCTGGCGCTGCTCAACCTGGACTGCGGCCCCGGCGAGCTGCGCCGCCGGGTGCAGGGCCTGTGGGCCGACGAGAGCTGCGGCCGGGTGTTCCGGGTCAAGGGCTTTGTGCAGGGGCCGGAGGGCTGGCTGGAAGTGAACGCCACCCCCGCCGGCTTTGACCTGCGGCCCATCCGGGAGGGGCAGGCGGTGCTCATCGTCATCGGCGAGGGGCTGGACGGCCCCGCCATCGCGGCCCGGCTCGGGGCCGAGCTGCCCGCCTGAGAGGCCCTGCCGCTTGGATACAAGTTGACAACGCGCCCCGGCTGTGCTATACTATCCTTAATTTGCACAGACTAGGAGGTGTGATCGGTCCATGGAAGACGGTTCGGATGGGGACCCCCATACGGCAGCCTTTGTTTCTCCGCGGCGTTTGAATATGAATCGGTTGAACTTATAAGGGCATAGTCTGCGCTTTTGCAAGCGGCGGACTGTGCCTTTTTGCGTACGGCACCGAGACACTTGATATTCAGGTATTTATTAGAAACGCTACAAACGCCTTGAAAATAGAACGGAGAATGATTGTATGATTGGCGCTTTAATTTTGCAAGCTGTACTGATCGCGGTCAACGCGCTGTTTGCCAGCTCGGAGATCGCTGTGATATCCATGAGCGAGGGCCGGCTGAAAATGCTGGCCGACGAGGGCGACAAGCGGGCCAAAAAGCTGCTGACCCTGACAAAGCAGCCCTCCAAGTTCCTGGCCACCATCCAGGTGGCCATCACCCTGGCCGGCTTGATGGGCGGCGCGTTCGCGGCCGAAAACTTCGCCGACCCCATCGTGGACCTGATCCTCTCGCTGGGGGCCAGCGTGCCCCGGCAGGCCCTGCACTCGGCGGTGGTGGTGCTCATCACCCTGGTGCTGACCTATTTCAGCATCGTGTTCGGCGAGCTGGTGCCCAAACGCCTGGCCATGAAAAAGACCGAGAGCCTGTCTTTGAGCCTGGCCGGCATCCTCTATTTCATGTCCAAGATCTGCGCGCCGCTGGTCTGGCTGCTGACCGTGTCCACCAACGCGCTGCTGCGGCTGCTGGGCATCGACCCCAACCAGAACGAGGAGATCGTCACCGAGGACGAGATCAAGATGAAGCTGATGGAGGGCGCCCAGCAGGGCACCATCGAGACGGACGAGAACGAGATCATCCAGAACGTCTTTGATATGAACGACACCTCCGCCGAGGAGGTCAGCACCCGCCGCCGGGACGTGGTCTGCCTGTACCTGGAGGACGACATGAGCGTCTGGGCCGACACGATCCGCAACAGCCACTATACTTACTTCCCGGTCTGCGGCGAGAGCCAGGACGACGTAGTGGGCGTGCTGAACACCAAGGACTACTTCCGCCTGGACGATCTGTCCCGCAAGTCGGTGATGAAAAACGCGGTGGATAAGCCCTTCTTCGTGCCGGAGGGCATCCGCGCCGACCAGCTGTTCAGCCGGATGAAGCAGGAGCGCAAGTATTTCGCCATCGTCATCGACGAGTACGGCGGGATGAGCGGCATCGTCACCGTCCACGACCTGATGGAGGAACTGGTGGGCAACATGGACGACGAGGACACCGTCCGCGAAGTGGAGATCCGCCAGCTCAGCGACGGCCGCTGGGAGATCCGCGGCTCGGCCGACCTGGAAGAAGTGGCCGAAAAGCTGGAAGTCCAGCTGCCCACCGACGAGCACGAGACCTTCAACGGCCTGGTGTGCGGCATCGTGGGCCGCGTGCCCGACGAGGGCGAGCAGTTCACCTGCGAGGGCTACGGCCTGAAGATCCACGTCAAGAACGTCACCGGCCACCGGGTGGACACCGCCCTGGTGGAAAAGACCCGCCAGCCCTTCGACGACGCGGCGGATGAAAAGGATAAGTAAACAAGAAAAAGGGGGACCGCTTTCGCCCGCAGATGCAGGGCGGGGGCCGTCCCCTCTTGATTTTGCCCCGAAATACGGTATAATAGACCCGTGAAACAGCAAAACGCATCGAAAACCGCGGCCCCGCGCCGCGGACTGGAGGATTGGAATGGAGCGAACTTATATTTCCGACGTGCGCAGCCATGTCGGCGAGACCATAAAAGTGCAGGGCTTTATCGAAAACCTGCGCAGCAGCAAGGCGATGGCCTTCATCGTGCTGAAGGACATCACCGGCAAGCTGCAGATCACCATTGAAAAAGAGGACCACCCCGACCTCGTCCCCGTCATCGACCAGCTGACCGGCGACTCGGTCATCACGGTGGTGGGCAAGGCCCGCCTGGACGATTACGTCAAGCTGGGCGGCATCGAGATGATCCCCGAGGCCATCGAGGTCGAGAGCATCGCCGACCCGCTGCCCATCGTCCGCAAGGAGATCGCCGCCACCAAAAAGAAGAAGGCGGTGGAGCGCTCCAGCATCGACCAGCGCATCGACTACCGCTGGATCGACCTGCGCACCGACGAGAACCAGCTGATGTTCAAGGCGCAGACCGTCATGGTCAACGCCATGCGCCAGTACCTGCTGGACAAGCACTTTATCGAGATCCACACCCCCAAGCTGATCGCGGCCGCCAGCGAGAGCGGCGCCGAAGTGTTCAAGGTGGATTACTTCGACCGCAACGCCTACCTGGCCCAGAGCCCCCAGTTCTACAAGCAGATGGCCATGGCCAGCGGCTTCGAGCGCATCTTTGAGGTGGGGCCTGTGTTCCGCGCCGAAAAGTCCTACACCAACAAGCACACCACCGAGTTCACCGGCTTCGACCTCGAGTTCAGCTACATCAACTCCTTCCGGGACGTGATGGCTATGGAGGAGGGCCTGCTCAAGGCCGCCCTGCAGGCCGTCAAGGACGCCTACGGCAAAGAGATCGAGGAGATGTTCGGCCTGCCGGTCGTCGTGCCCGAGACCCCCTTCCCGGTGGTCAAGCTGGCCGACCTGTACAAGGGCCTGGAGGAGGACTTCGGCTACACGGTGGACGAGGCCGAAAAGGGCGATTTGACCACCGAGGCCGAGCGGCTGAGTTACGACTGGGTCAAAAAGCACTATAACCACGAATTCCTGTTCGTGACCGACTACGCCGCCGAGAAGCGCGCGTTCTACCACATGCGGGACGAAAACGGCGTGCCCCAGGGCTACGACCTGATCTGGCGCGGGGTGGAGATCACCACCGGCGCCCAGCGCGAGCACCGCTACGAGGTGCTGAAAAAGCAGGCCGAGGAAAAGGGCCTGGCCGAGGACGTCAAGTTCTACCTCGAGTTCTTCAAGTACGGCTGCCCGCCGCACGGCGGCTTCGGCCTGGGCGTGGACCGTCTGACCATGCTGCTGGTGGGCCTGAGCATCAAGGAGTGCATGTTCCTGTTCCGCGGCCCCAACCGCCTGACCCCGTAAAGAGCGCGCCGCAGACGCGACATGCTGAGGGCTTGCAAAACCCGGCAAAGTGTGCTACTATAGGCAAAGCGAAACAAGCAAAACGCAATGACGGAGAAAGTACGCGCTGCCCGCCTGGCGCAGAGAGGGGCTCCACCGGCTGCAAGGGCCCCCGCATGGCAGCGGCGCGGAAGTTCGCTCCCGAGCGGCCCGCGGGAACGGCAGGCGCACCCTGCCCGGTAGTGCGGGACGGCGCGCCCCGTTACGGCGTTCGAGTGCCGCGCAGACTTCGCACCTGCGCGGAATTTGGGTGGTACCACGGAGTTAAGCAACAGGGCTCCGTCCCTTGGCTGGTTTGAGCCGGCCGGGGGACGGGGCTCTTTTTTGTTCCGTCCCGAAGTGCAAGACACAGTTTTGAAAAGGAGAGGAAATGTATGCAGGCAATCATTGAAGAGCTGGCCCGGCAGGCCGAAGCGGACCTTGCGCAGGTGGCCTCCAAGGAGACGCTGGCGGCCTTCTGGCAGAAATACCTGAGCAAGAACGGGCAGGTGCCCGCCCTGATGAAGCAGCTGCGCACTGTGGACGCGGCCGAGCGCCCCGCCATGGGCAAGGCCATCAACGAGCTGAAACAGAAAGTGCAGGCCGACTATGACGCCGCCGCCGTCCGGGTGAACCAGGCTGAGCTGGCCGCCCGCAACGCGGCCGAGGCGGTGGACATCACCCTGCCGGCCAAGATGCGCCCCGCCGGCGGGCTGCACCCCCTGACGCTGGTGCGCAACCAGATCATCGACGCCTTTGCGGGCATGGGTTTTGAAATTTACGAGGGCCCCGAGATCGAGGACGACGACCACTGCTTTACCCGCCTGAACGTGCCCAAGGACCATCCCGCCCGGGATATGCAGGACACCTTCTACCTGACCGACGAGCTGCTGCTGCGCACCCAGACCTCCACCGGCCAGATCCGCACCATGGACGCCGAAAAGCCCCCCATCAAGGTGCTGGTGCCCGGCCGGGTGTTCCGCTCCGACTCGGACGCCACCCACAGCCCCATGTTCCACCAGATGGAGGGCCTTGTGGTGGACAAGGGCATCACCCTGTGCGACTTGCAGGGCATGCTGGACGTGTTCGTCCAGCGGCTGTTCGGCAGCGAGGTGCGCACCCGCCTGCGCCCGTCCTACTTCCCCTTCACCGAGCCCAGCGTCGAGGTGGACGTCAGCTGCTTTGCATGCCACGGCAAGGGCTGCAGCCTGTGCAAGCACACCGGCTGGATCGAGATTTTGGGCGGCGGCGTCGTCAACCAGAAGGTGCTGCGCAACTGCGGCATCGACCCCGAGGTGTACTCGGGCATCGCCTTCGGCATCGGCATCGAGCGCATCGCCATGCTGAAATACGGCATCAACAACATCGGCCTGATGTTCGAGAACGATCTGCGGTTCCTCGGGCAGTTCCACGAATAAGAGGGAGGAGCGAGTGATATGAAAGTACCTTTCAGCTGGCTGAAAGAGCTGGTGGATATCGACATTACCGCGCAGGAGCTGGAGGACAAGCTCTTTTCCTGCGGGTTTGAAGTGGAGGAGCGGATCGACCTGTCCGCCGGCATCGACAAGGTGGTGGTGGGCGTCATCACCTCCATCGAAAAGCAGGAGGGCACCCACCTGAGCCGCTGCGTGGTGGACTGCGGCGGCTACGGCCACGACATCCGCATCACCACCGGCGCGCCCAACATCTTTGTGGGGGCCCATGTGCCCGCCGCCCTGGACGGCTCGACCCTGCCCGGCGGCATCCACATCAAAAAGCGGATGATGCAGGGCTTTGAGTCCAACGGGATGCTCTGCTCGGGCGAGGAGCTGGGCCTGAACGAGGACCTCTACCCCGGCGCAGGCGTCTACGGCCTGCTGATCCTGCCCGAGGACACAACCCCCGGCGCGGACATCTGCCCGGTGGTGGGCCTCGATGACTCCATCTTCGACATTTCCATCACCGCCAACCGCCCCGACTGCCAGTCCATCCTGGGCATTGCCCGGGAGGTGGCCGCCGTGCTGGGCAAGCCCCTGCATATGCCCGCCATGGACTACCAGGCCGTCTGCGAGCCGGACGCCCCCATCTCGGTGACGGTGGAAGCCACCGACCTGTGCCCCCGGTATATGGCCCACTATGTGCGCAACATCCGCATGGGGGAGAGCCCCCGCTGGATGAAGCGCCACCTGGCCCTGTGCGGCCTGCGCTCCATCAGCAACGTGGTGGACATCACCAACCACACCCTGCTCGAGATGGGCCAGCCCATGCACGCCTTTGACCTGGACAAGGTGGCCGGCCGCTGCATCGACGTCCGCCGCGCCCATCCCGGCGAGAAGATCGTCACCCTGGACGAGAAGGAGTTCACCCTGACCGAAAACAACCTCGTCATCTGCGACGCCGAAAAGCCGGTGGCCCTGGCCGGCGTCATGGGCGGCGCCAACTCGGGCATGGACGACAAGACCCACAGCCTGCTGTTCGAGTGCGCCACCTTTGCCCGCGACTCGGTCCGCAAGACCAGCCGCGCCCTGGGCCAGTCGAGCGACTCCTCCGCCCGGTACGAGAAGGGGGTCGATTTCAGCTCGCCCAAGCTGGGCCTGGCCCGCGCGCTGCACCTGATCCAGCAGCTGGACTGCGGCGACATCACCACCCTGGCGTTCGACTGCACCGACGGCCGTTCCACCGACCGCAAGGTGATCGACACCACCCCCGACAAGATCTGCGCCGTGCTGGGCATCCGCGTGCCCGACCAGACCATGATCGACATTCTGGAACGGCTGGAGTTCACGGTGGAAGTGGACGCGGGCGGCGTGTGGCACGTCAGTGTCCCGCTCTACCGCGAGGACGTGGAGGGCTACCCCGACCTGGCCGAGGAGGTCATCCGGGAGTACGGCTACAGCCACATCGTCCCCACCTTCCTTAAGACGGCTGCCGTCACCAACGGCGGCCTGAACGGCGAGCAGCAGCGCGTCCTCAAGGTCAAGCGGATGCTGGCCGGGCAGGGCTTTTACGAGGCTTCGCCCCTGGCGTTCTACTCCACCGCCGAGCTGGATATGCTGCACATCCCGGCGGAGGATACTGCCCGCAAGGCCATCCGCATCCTCAACCCCATCAGCGAGAACCTGTCCATCATGCGCACCCTGCTGGCCCCCTCGATGCTCAACGTCATCGTGGACAACCTGAAAAAGGGCAACGGCGCCGGCCGCCTGTTCGAGATGGCCCCCGTCTACCTGCCCAAGAGCCTGCCCCTGACCGAGCGTCCCCACGAGCGGCAGACCCTCTGCATGGGCGTGTTCGGCCCCGGCGAGGACTTCTTCACCGTCAAGGGTGCGATGGAGGCGCTGGCGGCCTCGCTGGGCCTGGCCTTCACCTACGAGCGCGAGACCGAGACGGCCTGGCTGCACCCCGGCATCGCGGCTTCGATCTGGTGCAAGGGCAAGCGCCTGGGCGTGTTCGGCAAGCTGTCCAATGAGATCAACGCCGAACTGAAGATCGCCAAGGACGAAAAAGAGAACCAGAACATCTACCTGGCCGAGCTGGACTACGAAGCCCTGTCGGCCTGCGTGGAGGGCGAGCTGCACTACCAGCCCATCAGCCCCTATGTGCCGGTCAAGCGCGACCTGGCCCTGGTGTGCGATGAGGCCGTCACCTGCGGCGCGATCGAGGACGCCATCCGCAGCGCCAGCCCGCTGGTCACCGGCGTGGAGCTGTTCGACGTCTACCGTGGCAAGAACCTGGGCGAGGGCAAAAAGAGCATGGCCTTCTCCCTGGTGCTGGCCGATCCCAAGGCCGAGCTGGACGCTGAACAGGTGGACCGCGCCATCAAGAAGATCCTGGGCAACCTGAAGTACAAGCTGGGCATCGAGATCCGCTGAGCTTTTGTTCCCTGACACAAATTACCAAAGCAAGAGCTGCCTGTGCGCTGCATGGGCAGCTCCTTTTTTGTCCAGAATAAGGGCGTTGGGGGAAGGAAAAAAGAAAATGGAAAAAAGTGCAAAATAACCCTTGACAAAACCCGGCGGGTGTAGTATTATATTCGAGCGCTCCACGGAGCGGCCCACAAAACCAAAGAGAGCTGCTGAAAAGCCTCGAAAAAAGTGCTTGACAAGCTCGCGGGTCTGTGGTAAAATAAATAAGCTGTCAGCCGAGAGGCAGACAGGCAGGACCTTGAAAATTGAACAATATCGAATACTTGTAACGGAACCTTTAATGTGTATTTGGACACTTAAAAATTCCAAAAAGTAATTCACAGGACGCA
>NXNN01000083.1_pt1 | contig 16275 bp, 10 predicted proteins | sample 2041041 | NCBI WGS metagenome assembly NXNN01 (sample SAMN07660617, study PRJNA407663) | chicken gut metagenome | isolation source: caecum content treated with Lincosamide | host: Gallus gallus domesticus | place: Czech Republic: Brno | collected 2016 | reverse complement strand
CAGTATTTATACAGCGTGCAATCGCCCCAGCCTACGCCGCCCTGACCTGAAGTATCGGTAATTTCAAGCCTTAAAGTCTGCGCATTTTGCGGCAATTCCACAACGAAATAGGTAAAATCTTTTTTCCAACCTATGCCTTTCAGTTCATACAAAAGCACTCCGTCGGCATAAACCCGCACCGTTGCATTTGCATATTCGCCCCAGGGTTTGTTGTCTCTTATTACTTTATCTATTCCGACATTGGCGGAAAAACGCGTATACCCTCCGCCCGCTATATTGAAATCAAGCGAAAGCGTTCCGTTGGCTTTGGTATATATGCCGTCTTCAAAAGCTCTTTCCGCACCGCCGTAATACAGCGACACCGACCTGTATGAATAATTCGAGTTCCCCGTTTGTACGGCACTGTAAGCAGTAAGTTTTTGCGTAGTTTTATAAACATATACATCACAGTCGCCCGTAACCTCGTTGTCAAGGCTGTTCACTGCCGTAACGCGTATTTTATAAGTCCCCGCCTTTTCCGTATTAAGGTTACCAGTATAAGTTACAGAAACAATCGGGGCTTTATCGGCAACTTCACCTGCAACAGAAGCAAGTTCTTTAAGGTCAAGTTCTTCACCCGCCGCTATCATATATCCGCTTCTTATGCTCATCAGCGGATACTTCATAAGCGAAGTATCGTAACGGGAATATGAAAGGGTAGGCATTTTGCCGTAATTCGCGTAATCGTACCTGCCCATATTATCCATATCGCCCTGACCCAAAAGTCCGTAACTGTTACCGTCGCCCCACGTTGTATCGGTCATATACCAGTTTCCGTCGGCGTCGATGTAATTCCACGCGTGGTTAGGTCCTACAACGTAGGCAGAGCGCACTCCCAACCTTTGCGCAAGGTATTCATAACCCTTTGAATACCCCTAACATATGCACTGTTTGGTTATGAAAGCGCCGTAAAAGCCGTCAGCATAATTGACGTTTGCATATGTTATGGTAGAACGGTGTGCATTCTGCACCCTGTAAAGCATCTGGGCTTCGGTCATGTCCGCAGTCAGACCGTTAAAGAACGAACTTACCTCCTCTTACGCCTTCATATAAACTGATACATTGTTTTGGTTATAGTAATACTCGCCCGCACCGTTATTCAGTTTTACAGTAACGGTATCCACGAAAGGTCCGCTTTTTGAGTAGCTGACGCCTGCGCCTTCGCCGTTTTCCAGTCATAAATAAAGTAGAGGCGCGCCTCGTCATACACGAGAAACTTTTTAATTTTGGTTACTTCGTCAGGAAAAATGAATATACCGTTCCCCGCAAGATTTACCGTAAGCGAAGTCGCGGATGAATCGGATATGTTAACTTTAAGAAGTTCTTCCATAATCAAATCGTAAGCAAGGCGCGACTGTCCGCTTAAAAGGCTGCGGCCGTAGTACACGAAATCGGCAAAGGGACTGGTGAGATACTCTTCTGAAGCTTCCGCAACAAATCGCTTATCCGAAAGAACCTTCATTTTTACCGTCTTCTGAGCAGAAGCCGCCCCGTCGCTCACTTTATATGTTATTTCAAATTCACCGCTCTGTCCTTCTATATAATCAGTTGTTTAGGTTAATGAATCGCTGATATCCTGCCCCGAAAAGGAAAATGCCTTTGCGTTTTCAAGAATGTTGGCTTCGGTTACCTGATAGGGACTGGGGAATTCAACGTCAAACGCCTGCAAATCGGGCTTGATGTCGTTGTAATAAGTAAGCGTTGCAAAATAATCTTATGGACACAATCAAATCGAGGGAAAGCAAAATAAGCGTATGAGTTATTTGCCCATACGCTTATTTTTATTTTTTGAGCTTATCGAGCTTATAACGCAAGACGGATGCGATATCGACCTTGTAAACGATATCGATCTCGCGCTCTTTGCCCGTAACTTTCGGCAACCCGCCGATGACGATGCGGTCAATCAGCTCATAGCACATTTCACGGGTAAGTTTCAGCGCTTCGAGATATTTCTTGATATTGCGTATAAATTCGTCCGCGCTTTGCATCGTATTTTCCGTTTCCGTCAGTTTTGATTCCAGCTCTTCGATCTCACCTTCCAGCCGCTTTTGTTCTTCGGAATATTTCTGTATAAAGCCGAGACAAATATCTTCGGGCATCTTACCTTTAAGCCTGTCTTCATAGGCGACTTGCATCAGTCTGGATAATTCCTCCGTGCGTTTGCGCTTTGTCTGCAATTCCTTCTTGGCTGTTTTTATGGATTTTTCCTGCACTTCGGCGTTGTGTCGTATAAATTCTTCGCGGACAGCTTTCTCATCAAGGACAATTCTCTGAGCCATCTCCCGTATATCGTCGAGCACTATCGCTTCCAAGTCTTTTGCCTGTATAAAATGCGAAAAGCAATATGACTTGCCAAGCCTTGCATGATTGCCGCAGTTAAAATTAAGGTCAACTTTTCCATTACGGACTATTGAATTCATCTTCATTTTACCCCCGCAGTCCGCACAATATAGGAATCCGGATAAAAGATGCGTATAACCTCTCTTTGTCTTTCTCCCCTGCGCTACAGATTTCTCCACTTCACGCACTTTATTCCAAAGCTCTTGAGATATGATCGCCTCATGCGTATTGTAAACAATAATCCACTCGCTTTCGTCTTTTATATAGCGTTTGTGGTTCTTATAGGAAACCGTACCGTCTCGCTGTTGCACCATATGTCCCAAATAGGTAGGATTTTGTAAAATACTGTTCACCCCACAAAACGACCACAAACCTACGTTATCTCTTCGACCTACAATCCCGTACTTCTCTAAACAATATCTGCTTGGATTCAATATTCCTTCGGCGTTCAGAATATCCGCTATCTTATGCGGACTTAAACCGCTCGCGCGCATTTCAAAGATTCGCCTGACAACAGCGGCGGCCTCCTCATCCACAACAGGCGTTTTCTTTTCACTGTCGCTTTTTACATAGCCGTACGGCGCTTTTCTCGCATGATATTTCCCCTCTCTGGCGTTTGCCTTTAACACGGCTCTTATCTTCTTGCTGGTGTTTGCGGCGTGCCATTCATTGAACACGTTCATGATCGGCATCATTTCCATTGCGCCGCTGTCGCGGTTTTCGGTGTCAACATTGTCTTGTATTGCTATGAACCTTATCCCGAACGCAGGAAAAACATAATCAATATATTGACCGACTTCAATGTAATTTCTGCCGAAGCGCGACAAGTCTTTTACGATAATGGTATTGATTACTCCTGTCTTTGCATCGTCCAAAAGCCTTTGGACTTCTGGGCGCTGAAAGGTCGTACCGGATATGCCGTCGTCTATGTATTCATCGTGGATCTCGAAGCCTTTATCTTCGGCATACTTGCGCAGTATTGTCCTTTGGTTATCGATCGATACCGATTCGCCCTGGCGCTCGTCCTCTTGCGAAAGCCTGAGATATAATCCTGCTATGTAGCTCTTTTGTTTCATTTTTTACCTCATATTCTGAACATTGTGCTGTATGGCGAGGTTCTCCATCGTCTTTTCAAAATCCTTATCGCCATTGAAGTAACCGCAGACAAAATAATCCTTTCCGCCAACGGTTTTTCTCTTGCTTATAGACGGGGAAAAGAAATAGCAATTCTCGTAATCCTCGCCGTTATAGAATAATTTTTTTATTGTTTTCATTTTTAATTCCTCCTTAATTTATAATTGAATATACCGCTTATAACGCCTTTGGATGGTATATATTACCGATCCGATTGTTCCTGCGCTGCGGTTGAATAAGCGGCCGATCTCGCTCATGCTCAGCCCTGCCATGCGGTGGCTAAGTACTTTGCGCTGGTAGTCGTCAAGCTGCATTTTGTCGATAACGTTATCGACAGCTTCATGCTCGTCCTCGTCGGCTTTATAAACTTCCTGCGCCTCTAAATGGCATACTTTTTCAAGGTCAATATGCCTTGCACTGATGCGGTATCTGCCGCATATCATGCGGTCAATGAGTTTATAGCAACAATATTTTATGGTTATGATTTTGCCCTTCTTGGTAATCTCGTAAGTATCGTCCAGATGCTCCCCGAAATGTTCGCAGAGGAAGAGTGCAACCGTCTGTACCATGTCGTAGTTATCCGACATTATGTAGTCTGGGTTATCCTTGTTGAAGATGTCCTTGCATACTCCGATGTGTGCCTTTGCCATGTAGCTGCCTGAAAAGCGTATAAGGTACTTGGTCTCCTTGCATACGATCAGCTCCGCCATATCGAGTACATTCTCGCGGGAGATGACCTCGGTCAGTATGTCGAAACTTCTTTCAGCTTTCTTTTTCATTTGTTTTTACCTCCGTCTTGATTTTTCGTCTTTCGACGGGGCAAAAAGGGCATAGACGATTTATCCGAGGATCAACCTTTCAAATATTTACGTCCTCTGTCAACAGAGAGAGGAAATTTCCTGACGTCGGTTTTTTAATGGTTTTCGCGAAATTTACGAACGACATTGACAGGGGTAAACGGCTATGCCAAAATATCCCCTCGAAAGAGAAAACAGTCAATTGGACTTCGGCATTTTCTCTATTACCTCTGAACTGACCTTGCCCATGATCTCGCCCTCGCTTATGCAAGTAAAATCGTCCGCAAGTATGTACTTGAATCCGCGTTCCTCATCACCCATTCTGCAAAGAATATCTTCGTCCAGAACGTCCGACACGAAGTAAGTCTTCATTCCGCGCGAGTAGATTATCTTCTCATCGTTCTTGGTGATGTATTTGAGCATATATTTTATGCTGTCCGCAACCTGCTGTCTGTTTGTGATTGCGGAAAAGTCGCTTCTTCCGAACCGCTCGTTGAAATAGCTGCTTTGAATGCTCTTTTCGCGCTTGTGGCGTTTGGTACTGTAATCTTCATGCTCTTCAAGCTCTCCAGGCATACCGTTTTCCGGAATATAGGTGAGTGCGTGGAAGTGCAGTCGCTGACCTAATTCTCCGCGTTCCCATGCTCCCATATATCGCCAGCCACGCCTGGAAGAGAGATGATAAAGCGTGTTCATAAGCGTTTTACGGAAGGTTTCTTCCGTGTGCTTTTCGGAATCATATGTGTACGTGCAAAAATAGTTCCAAGTGTTTGTGTAGCCGCGCCGTATCATACGCTTATATCGTTCCCAACGGTTGCGGCTCAATCTGTTGAAGTGTTCTTCCACAAACTGCTCCGCCTCGCCTTCGTCTTTGAACATGGGCGTAAACTCCGAAAGCAACTTCGCCTTGCGATTCTTTCTTCCGCCTTTCACTTTTTCAAAGCGCTGCTCAAACTGCTGCACCTCTTCACTCTTTTCAGATTGTTTCCGCCTTGGTTTCTTCCGATATGGGCGTTCCGTATGAGGTATTGCTATATAGTGGCTGCCGTCAAAGTAGATCTTTGCTGCAAGAAGGTTCATCTGACACCTCCCTGCGCAAGCTGCGTTATGCGCTGTAAATTTGCATAAACCGCGGTATTCCATTCACTATCGGCGAGATCGTAAATCGAAGGTACGCCAACGGTTACTGCGTCTGATTTGTCTTGATTGTTCAATGCTATAAATTTGAATGATAACTGTTTCCGGCGATAATATCGTAGCATAAGCAAAAAGAAAATAATAGCGCATTCTCTCACCCAAAATCGCGCCTGGTGTTGAAGAAATAGCTCATTTTGTTACCTTTATGAGATAAAAGTTTACCTTTTGCATACTGTCGTACAAGCAATAAATCGGTGCAACTGAAAACAAAAGAGCATAGAAAAACCGCACGCCTCAAAAAGAGGCATGCGGTAAGCGATAATGAAAAATGATTGAACGCCGGGGACGGAACGGAAAGCGCGGAGATCGCCCAAGCGGATCAGCGGGCGACTCCGCGCCGTCCGTCCGCTTCAATCTGCAGGCGCTTTATTTTGTTGCACGGCAGGCTTGTTTGCAAGAATATTTTCACAAAACATTTCTGCGGTTTGTTGCGTTTATTTATATGGCGTGAGCTTGTCTGCGGCGGCGCGTAGCGCCGCCGCACTCGTCTATGACAAGCTCACGCCTAACTGCCATTTTTTTGGAGTTTAAAAAGTTGTATGTTGTAGTTTGTGCGCTTAGTTGTCGGCGCGCGTCAGCGCGCCTACACTTGTATAAAACTTAAGCGCACAAACTACAGCCCGTTACCATTTTTACAGGTTAAACGCACTAAGATTTCGTTCGAAAATTTTTATACAGTTTAATGCCAAGTTGAATGTATCTTCCACTATTTTTCAACGCTTTCTGCTGCTAATGGACATAGCATCAGAAATTTAATTTTATTCACAAGTTTCACGGAAGAGATATATTTTCATCAAAGTATAAATTTTTATAAAATTACAAAGGACGGAGTTCATTCGAACTCCGCCCTTTGCGTCAATTGACCGCCATATATAGCCAAACTAATACAATTTTCAGCACTGAATCAAACCTAAATAATGGGAAGATATATTATCAGTCCTGTCGTCTCTTCCGCACAAAATTCCTTACGACAAAGAAGCCCCATACCGCTATTCCCGCCGCGACAACGCAATCGGCTACGATTAGAATTATAAGCCAGATAGGCAAGCCGTAGCCTATTATATCGCCGTTCATTGCATTGGAGTTGACAACTGTATACAGCACATTTTTTGCACACTGGCGCAGAACGATGAGATCCGCCGTGCTGGACGGGTCACACCATTGCTGAGGATTGTACGCAACGAGGTTGAGATCGCCGCCCGCATATGCCATCTGACGACTGTCCATATAGGAAGTTGTGTTGAAGTCACAGATAACTGTGCCTCTGAATCCCCATTCGTTGCGCAGAATTTCAGTAATGAGCCTGTAATCACCGCCCGTCCAACGCGCACCGATACGGTTGAACGACGACATCATTGCGCGCGTTCCGCCATCCTTTACCGCAATTTCAAACGGGCGAAGGTATATCTCTCTCATCGCCTGCTCAGTAACCCATGATGAGCTGCCAGTAAGCGAACGGTGTGTTTCCTGCTCGTTCAGAGCAAAGTGTTTCATGTAGCAGTAGACGCCCTTGCTCTGGCAACCCTTTATTTCAGCCGCAGCCATCTTGCCGCTTAAAATGCCGTCCTCCGAAAAATACTCGAAGTTGCGGCCGCCGAAAGCGCTGCGGTGGATATTTGCACCCGGCGCATACCAGCCCGAATAGGGCATACCGTTGCCCCTGCCTGCCGCACCGATAATGCCTTCGCTGCCGACCATTTCTCCGAGTTCCTCTATGAGTTCCTCATTCCACGTAGCGCCCATTACGGTTTCACAGCAATAGTTGCACGTTCCCCAATAGGTTCCTGCCTCGTCCATGAAGTTTACAAACCCGGCGGGGCCGTCGGTATCGTTGGTAAGAGGCTTGCCTATATTTTCGAGCGCCTGGGTTTTGAACGCCGCAATGTTATACATGTTTATAAGGTCCTGCACGTTGCACTGGTCGAGGAGAAGATCCCAGCGCATATCGTCATAGCTGACACTTCCGACCAAGTTGCCATCATCATCCGAGAGCATATCCCTGAGGGTGATTTCTATATAGGGCCAGCCGAACCAGGGCGGGTCCATATCCTCATACTCCTCTGCGTAGGGGTTGTTTGTTTCCTTATCGGCGAGTACGCGCAAAAGTCCTGCAGACGCAACTTTTTCCGTATCGGTCTGCGGCCAGGTTCCCTCCCAGTCGCTGCGGGAGAGCACGCTTTCAAGACCGTAGTCGGAATTGAAATACTCGTTTTCGCAGTCAGTATAACGGTTCACCACAGGCTCTTCCGTAACGGGGTCGAGATTGTAAATTATGTCGTCCGACACGCTGAAATCAATGCGGTTGCTTCTGTCGTGAGAGTCGGAAGATATATACAGACAATAGTCATCCCCCTCGTCAAGTTCAAAGGTGCTGTAACCATTGTCGTTCATATCCTTGTAGTCATAGGATGCGAGATAATAGGGATCGAATGTCAGCGTAACTTCACTGCTGCCGCCGACAGGGATAAGTTCGGTCTTGGCAAAGTCGAGCAGAATGACTTCCGACTTTTCCACCTCTCCATCGGTATACGGAGCGTGGCCGTACAGTTCGACGACATCCTTACCTGCGACATCGCCCGTATTTGTTACCGTTACGGTAATTTCATACTTACCGTTCTGCGTTATGGCCTGCCCTTCAAGGCTGCTGCCGTCCACATCCCAGGAGAACGTGGTGTAGGAGAGGCCATATCCGAAGGGGTACACAACGGCATCATCGTACCACTCTTCCCCCTCCGTTACGGCGCGGGTTTCGTAGTATTTATAGCCGACATATATGCCCTCTTCGTAGTCTGCAAAGTAGTAATTGGTCTTATTTCCGTTTTCGTCGACATACTCGTCGCCGTGAGCGGTATCGCTGTCGCCAACGACGCGGTTATTGCCGAAATTTGCCCACGTGGGGCTTTCTTTATGGTTTGCAACCTGGGTATCTACCGTTCTGCCCGACGGATTGACGGAGCCATTAAGCAGTCTGCCGAGCGCCATCGCGCCAGAATTTCCAGGAAAGCCCATAAGTATTGCGGCATCTATATTTTCGTTGTAGGCGTAGTGATTTTCGTCCTCCAGAAAGCCGAGCTCGAGCACGGACGCGCTGTTGATTATTACAACCACCTTGTCAAAGCCTGCACCGCAGACCGCCTGTATCAGGTCGGTTTCGTTCTGATCAAGCTGAAGATAGTGGTCGTCGTCATTTCTGGCTCCCTCGGCTCCGCGCATGACAAGGGGCAGATCAAACCCCTCGCCGCCGATTCTGGTAAACACGATGAGCGCCATATCGCTGTACTGCGAGTAACTGTTTTTAACATCCTGCGTATAGAGCGACTGGGGAGTTTCCGCCGTTGCAATGCTCACCGCTTTGCCGCTGTCGAGGTCGCTGGAATTGGCCTCCCTTGCAGGACCTGACCGACTGCTCTGATAGAACTCCCTGAGCACGGGGTTGGTCTGATAACCGGCCTCTTCAAGGCTTGCATATATGTCCTTTGCCGAGGCGCTGTCACCGCCGCCCGAACCCGAACCGCTGTAAGCGAGGTTGACGCTGTTCTTGCCGAATACGCTGACGGTAGGTTTTGCGCTTACTGAAGGGTCGGATACGGGAGTCTTTACGGGGAGGGCGTTATCCTTATTTTTAAGAAGCACGAAGCCTTCCTCGCAGACCTGCTCGTTGAACTTGTTGGCGGCCTCCAGAACCTCCGCCTTGCTGTTGTATTCGGTGGTATATATGGGCTCTACTCCGGCGGCATAGCGCGCTCTTTCGCCGCCTATTACCGTGCACAGAATGTCATAGAAAATTGTGCTTGTCAGAATTGTGACGACCAGCAGCAGCACGATTAAAAAGCTGCTTACGCTGAGCCAAACTATGAACGGTTTTTTGCCTGATGAATTATTATTTTTCATAATCTGTCTCCTCAATAATTTTCCTTGGGAAGGTCATACTGACCGTTCCACCAGAGTACGGAAGAGGTAGTTATTTTTACGCAGTCGACAATGGGCGCCGTTGCACTTGTGGCTCCGCCGATGAGAGGTATATTGTTGGTAACCTTCATGGTTATGATGTTCTCCCCTTCGAGAAGGGCGGCATTTACTGCGATTTCGTAGTCTTTGAACGTGCCGAGCGCCTGATTGGGAACGCCAGTTATGTCTATCTGCGCATAGTTTATGGGAGTGCCGTTGAGGGCGATTTCAAACATATCCGATGTGATATGGTGGTCAGCAAATTCGGCGCCCAGCCTTACCACTATCTTTGCATCATTCGCGGCCTTGTTTGCGACAAAGCGGAATTCAAGCGTGATGTCCCTCATATAGAGATATCCGACGGCACGGTTGTTGCTGAGACCGTAAGAGGGGTCTTCCACCGTCATTATCATGCCGGGACCGCTTGTATTGCTGGAATAACCAACGCCGTGCAGGTCATCGAGGTTGATATCCTCCGCCTCGAATACATATTCCTCCGTGCCAGTAGCCGTAAGCGTCCAGTGCGCATATACCCTTATATCCTGCGTTACGGGAGTTGCAAAGTCATATTCTTCGCCCCCTTCTGCCGCCGCGAACCAGCCGTCGAAGGAATATCCCCTTCTGACGGGGTCCGAAGGTACAGTCGCACTTTCGCCCGAGGCAACCTGCTGTCTGCGGGCAAACGGCGAGCCGACGCCATAGTTGTAGTCAAACCTTACGTTGTAGTAGGTAACGCTGAGGTCGAGCCATTTTGCATAGAGCGTGGTATCGCCCGTGATGTCCGCCTTTGCGTCGAATTCGTCGGAGAGCGCCGCATCCGTATACCAGCCGCCGAACTCAAAGCCTTCGGCAACGGGGTCGTCGGGCATATTGGCTATGGGGCCGACTTTTTTGACCTCCACGGGGTCAATCTCGCCGTTGCCTTCACCGAGGACGAAGTTGATGACAAACGGCTTTACTTCCACCACGAACTGCGTTCTTCTCATCGAATAGATGATTCTTACCGCCTTTGAGCCTGCGCGCGAGGTATCCACAGATGATACCTCCAGCGAATCGTCCGTGAGCGGCAGAACCTCTTCGGTGCCGTCCTCATAGCTGACGGTGAGTTCGCCGCCTTCGGCGGAAAATTCTTCGCCTATGGAATAGACAGTTTTTTCAGGCAGTTTTGTCACGGAAATTTTTTCAACGGGAGTACCGCTTGTGCCGCATCCTGCCAGAGATAGTATCAAAATCAATGCAAGGAAAAGTGAGAAAAAAGTTTTTTTCATTTCTTGCCTCCTGAAAATTATACCCGACGGCGGATAACCGCCGCCGGATATTATTGCCGAGTGTCAATCGCCGCTGAAAATTAATCCTGAGGGCGGCCGTTCTGGTTGCAGTTTGCGGTAGCATAGAGCAGACGCTGGCAAGCCTTTCTCACATGATAGTATGTAGTCATAGACTCGCTGCCGTTTACCATAACCTTGCCGTCTTCCCAGGTGCCTTCTGCCGCGTTGAGACCAGGACCCCAGCCCGTGCCGAGACCGAGGTCAACGCCCGAACGGAGCATGAGTTTGCTCCACTCTCTGGAGCTGTTTATCCAGTCGGTGAGCACAAGGCCCTTGTAGTCCCACTCGTTGCGGAGCAGCAGTTCGCACGCTGCGTAGTTTGCATATACCTTTACTCCGCCGATGGTGCAACCAGAAGCCATTATCGCGGTTGTGCCGCCTTCCTTTACGGCAATTTCAAAGGGCTTTGCATACTGCTCGCGCATGGTCTGCTCGTCCGCCCACTGAAGGCCGCTGTTCGTACGGTTGGTCTCCTGGTCGTTGAGGAAGAAGTGCTTTATGTAGCACTTCACACCCTTGGAGTTTGCACCCTTGATTACGGCCGCAGCCATCATACCGGAGTGCACGCCGTCCTGAGAATAGTACTCGAAGTTTCTGCCCGCGAAAGGTGAACGGTGGATGTTCATTGAGGGGCCGTACCAACCCGATACGCCCATGAATATGGAGTCGTTGCCGACCATTATGCCCATCTGCTCGGCGAGGTCGAGGTTGAAGGTTGAAGCAATCACTACCTCCGACGCAAAGAAGGTGCCGCCGGGAGCAGTCTGATTTTCATAGCCCGCCTTGAGCTGGTTGGGACCGTCGGAGTCGGTGGTCTTGGGCTTGCCTATGGATTCGAGCGCTACCGTCTTGAAGAAACCGTTGGAGAGCAACGTCTTCATCTCTTCATAGGTGAGCTGGTTCATGAACTCCTCCCACTTCTGCGAGCCTTCATCCGTACCTACGATGACCTTGCCGTCTACGATTGTGGGATTCTGGTAGCTTATGCCCGCCATCTGCCAGAGTTTGGTGGTGACGTCGGTGTAGCCCTCAGTGTGGCTTTCAGCCTGAGTCCAGCCTTCGGGAAGTTCGGTTACGTTCCAGAGCTGTTCGGCATTATCGCTCGTTGCCGCATAGTCCGAAGTCCAGTAACCGAAGGAATCCACTTCTTCTTTGGTATATATCTTGTCCTCTTCAGAAAGGGGTGCGGGAAGTTTGAGTCCGCCCTCCCTCGTTATCAGATTCTGTTCAAGGGAATCGTTGGTGGACTTGTACTCTTCAAGTCCCTCCTCGCCCGTGAACAGCGGCTTTATCTCCTTGCCGCTCGTTGTATCCGTGGTGCACTTAATCGTGTCTTCAACGGTGCGTACTACGCTGTCAACCACGTCGTGCGAGTTTCTGCGGACAGATATCTCGTAATCGCCCGCTTCAAGTTCATAGCCCTTGAAGTCGTTTTCGTTTGCGTCGTTCCAGTCAAAGGACGCCATATCCTGCGCAAGGAAAGTCATGGTGAGCACCTGGCTTTCACCGGGCTGCAAAAGTTTTGTCTTTGCAAAGGTCACAAGGTTTGCAGAGGCCTTTTCAATTCCGCCCTGGGTATAGGGAGGATTGTAGTATACCTGAACCACATCCTTGCCCGCTACGTCGCCCGTATTCTTTACCCATACGCGCATCGTGATGGTCTGGTTGGCGGCCTCAATTGCGGCCGTCGACTCCACATTGTCTATCTTCCACTCGAAATTGGTATAGGACAGACCGTAGCCGAAGGGATAGACCACCTGGGAATCATACCATTCTTCACCGGTACCCGCCTCCGCAGCCTCCATGTCGTCGGCGTAGGTTTCATACCAACGATAGCCCATATATATGCCTTCGCGGTATTCAAGCGAGTAATAGTTTGCATTTACGTACTGCTCCCTGTCCTCGTCCCAGTACTGAACGCGGTTGCCCAGGGGGTTGCCTTCCGCATCGAGCAGATGATTGTTATCGCCGAAGTTGTACCACGTGGGGTCCTGCGTGAAGTCGCGCATGTATATGTCGGAGAGGTGACCCGAGGGGTTGACCTCGCCGTTCAGAATTTTTCCGAGCGCCATTATGCCCGAACCGCCGGGATGTCCCACCCAGATTGCGGCGTCTATTTCGTCGTTGTCCTGTATAAAGCCGAGTTCCATGGCGTTTGCGCTGTTTACCACCACTATGAGCTTCTTTATCGCACCCGTCGACTTGAGCCCCGTGAGGTAATTGAGCGTCTTCACCTCGTTGTCGTCAAGTTCAAGGTAGTGCTTGTTCACATCCTCGTTGGTGGCAATGTTTCTGCGCGCATGGTCCGCACCCTCGCTGCCCGTCCTGGATATCGTCCAGAGAACTGCGTCGCCATACATTTTTATCGATGAACCCATGCGGCCCGTATAGCTGTCGGGATCGAGTTCCACATAGCTCAGATTTCCGCCCAGACCGCCCGCGACGTTCTCCTGGCGATGATTTTCAAGATAGTAGTCCCAGAGCAGCATATTGACGTTATAACCCGCATCCTGCATGCTCTCGAGCAGAGTGTACTCCTTTTTGGAACCGTCGTTGGCGCCCGAACCGCCGCCGCTGAGCTGCAAATCTACGCTTCTTGCGCCGAACAGCGTGATATCCCTTTCACTCTTGTCCAGAGGAAGCGCCTTGTTCTTGTTTTTGAGGAGCACGAAACCTTCCGCTGCTATCTCCATATTGAGCTGTTCGCCCGCAGCGTGAGCTTCCTCGCGGGTGCGGTAGTCGGCATAATATAAACCGTTTGCCGAAAGGTCGCCCGAAACCGTACCGCCGGGCTGAATTAAATTTTCCGTTATATCGCCCGAGGCAATGTATTCGTCGCCGCTGTTGGCGTCCTGACCGTTCTGTCCTGCGGGACCCTGAGGTCCCTGAGGGCCTTCAACGCCCTGAGGTCCCTGGATACCCTGAGGTCCCTGAGGGCCTACTGCACCTGTGCATGCACTCATACCTATTGCGGCCGCCAGAATAAAGCTCATAAGGCAGGCAAAAGGCACAAATTTCTTCTTGCTCATTTTTTTCCTCCTAAAAATATTGCTCGACGTTTCCGTCGCGCAGAATATAGCAGAGTAAGGCAATGCGGTCAATGCTTTGCACAGAATTTTGCATTTTCACAACATTTTTTATCACATTGCAATCTGCCTGAATAAAAAATCCGCACACTGAATGCGCTAAAAAAACAGTTGGCAAAAACGGAAAAATTTACATTCGCGCAATAAAAAATGCCCTGCGAAATTGCAGGACATCTGTCTTAAAATATTATTTTCAGTCGGAAGAACCAGAAAAAAACATCAGATCGAGGGTAAATACCCCTCCGCTCACGCTTATTCTTATATCGCCGCCGTACTGGGCGACTATCATGCGGATACTCTTTATTCCGAATCCGTGATACTGTTTATCCTCCTTGGTCGTCTGAGGTATACCCTCCACGAGCATAGGCTCTACGGCGGTGTAGTTTTCCGCCCGTATGAAGAGCATTGACTTTTTCTCCGACATTGAAAGGCTGATTACACGCTTTTCCTCGTCGTCGAGTTTTTCAACCGCCTCTATCGCGTTATCCAGAATGTTGCCGAAGAGAGAATATATGTCGGTATCAGATATGAACGCAAGTTTCTTGCCGTCAAGCATTACGGTAAGCTCTATGTGCTTGCTCTTGCAGACAAGACTCTTCATTGTGAGCACCACGTCCAGCGCCTTGTTGCCCGTTCTGAAAGATGAATCGTAGATATCGACGGCAGACTTTATCCTGCCTATCTCCCTCTCGTCCATTTTCCCGTCAAGAACGTTGAGCTGATGTTTGAGGTCGTGAACCTTGATGTTTATAGTGTCGACTACCGCTTTCTCCATTTCAAAGTGCTGACGCTCTTTCAAGGAAATCTGTTTGAGAACATCCAGCTCTGTACGGTACTCCTCGTTCGTCAGAAGATTTAACTGCAGAATAAGCAAGCACAACACAAATATGATGGAAGAGATAAAGTTCGCCACGCGCAACAACCGCTCGGTGCCGAATACGGTGGGAATCATCGCCTGCTCCACCACAACCATCACCGCGAGCGCAAAGGCCATAATAACTATCTGTATGGGACTTTTGATGGATATGCCCTTATTGTTCTTACCGTTCCGCATTCTGAAAACGCGATAGCTGACAATGTATACAATAATACCTAGAAATATATAGATGAGTATCGATATCCACGTAGGCAGGCCGCCGTCAAAGAACTGTGATATCATGGTCGTTACCCTGCCGACGATATGTTGCAGACAATATCCGCACGTTGTACAAAAAAGCGCCGTGGTTATCTTGCATTCAAAGGACAAAAAGACTAAAAGCAGGGTAAAAATATATTGTATCAGGAAAGTAGTACACTGCAAAAATATATTTTCAGAATTGAAAAAATTATGAAAGAAATACCGCCATGACCAGGCAAATACAATATTCAATACAATGCCCGAAATAAAGATAAGCCAGAAAAATCTGCGGCGCGGCAACTTCCAGCACAACATCAGCGCCCCGAGATTAACCATTATCATCAGGCTGTATGTATTATATATGGTATATATTATACCCATCAGCTATCCTCCTTATCGGAAGTGCCGTAGTACGCATGGAGTGCCTCTATAAATTTCTTTCGTTTGGGGTGGCTTATGACCAGCTCGTGCTCGCCAAGCCTTATCATATACCCTTCTATCATGGTGACGTGCCTTAAATTGACGAGATAACAGCTGTTACACAGCACAAACTCTTCGGGAGGAAACTGCGCCGCCGCCTGTTTCATCGTGCCGTAGGCAGTATAGTCCCCCTGCTCGGTATGGTATGTGACATTGTGAAGATTGACCTCCACATATATCACCGCAGCTGAACTGAACCGCACTTCCCCGTTGGGAGTCTTTATCTTGATTTCGTTTTCACGGTGTCTGCGGCAACGGTCGATTACCTTTTTTATTTTTAAAGAAAAGGACTGATACTTCAGCGGCTTAAGCATATAGTCGCTTGCATCGAATTCGTAACCGTTGATTGCAAACTGAGCCAGATTTGTCACAAATACAAGCGCCACCGTGGAATCTATTTTTCGCAGCCCGCGGGAAGTTTCCAGCCCGTTGAGCACGGGCAGGTCAATATCCATGAATACAATGTCATACTTTGCCTGATAGGTATCTAAAAATTTTATTCCGCTGTCAAACAGCTTTACGTTAAAGCGTATGCCGTTATCCTGAGCATATCTGCGCAAAAATTCAGCGAGCCTGTCGGCTTCTCTCTTATCATCTTCAACAATTGCAACATTCAGCATAATATTCCCTCTCGTACGATTATAATTACCTTTCCGCCGCAAGTCAATATTAAGTCGATTTTTCACATATTCTTTCATTTTTGCGACATAATCTTATAGTTCTAAAAAAATATGCACCGCGTCAACCCGTCAGTTCATAACTAAATACTGCCTGCAATAAAGAAGGGCGCCGCCGAAAAGTTTCGGCGG
>NXNN01000082.1_pt1 | contig 16604 bp, 9 predicted proteins | sample 2041041 | NCBI WGS metagenome assembly NXNN01 (sample SAMN07660617, study PRJNA407663) | chicken gut metagenome | isolation source: caecum content treated with Lincosamide | host: Gallus gallus domesticus | place: Czech Republic: Brno | collected 2016 | reverse complement strand
GCAATACCTTTCTTGGCCAGCCGAGGCCGGACTTCAGCCTGGTATTTTTCATTATTGTCCAGAAACGCTTGATGAGCCCGTACAGCCCGAGCGTCTGCGAACAGGTAATAGCAGGCCTCCCAGCGTTGCTGGAGCGATTCGATGATTTTATCCCACATTTTTGTTTTCTCCTTTCGAGATTTTAGTAGGAAACCCCCGCCGAAGCGAGGGTTTCCATGTGTGGAGTTAGAGCTTACACCGGGTCTTCGCCGTCGTCCAACTCCCCGTCGGCAACGGAAAAGTCATTCCCGAGGCTTTCAACCTCTTCCTCCAGCGTCGTTACGCGATTGGAGCTTACAGGGGCCCCGGCTGCAGGAGTCTGGTTTTCAGACATCTGCTTAGGGTTAGTGTCCTGCATGGCGCTCTGGCGCGGAGCGGTTGTGCCCTGTGCAGATTGGGCCTTATCAGGCTTATACAGCCAGACCTGAGAGGCGATCAGCCCCGCTACTACCGCTACCCCACTGTGAGCAGAGAGGAACAGGTAGATTTCGTCAAAGGCGATTGCGACCGCCAGAGCGGCAACAAAGCCCAAAGCGAGGGAGATTGCGGATCTCTTGATGAAGCCCATCTTCAGAAGTGTCCTCTTGAGTGCGTTCATATGTATGTCTCCTTTACAAAAATGTTTCCTCGGGTTTGGGTTAGCCATTTCCGCGATCGCGGGTCTTGTTCTCAGAGCCGGATTTGATGTCGTTCTGAGCTGCAGTCGTAATGCGCTGGATGTCGTCCTTATAGACACCGAATCCAGCTGCAATACTGGCTGCAACCATCAGTGGGATCAGAAGATCGTGGACTGCTCCTGCACACCAGCCAGCCGAAGCCGCAACGAGCAAGGACAGGCAGTATCCCGCGAACAATGCCGCGATGACACCTATGATCCCGGAGAACATAAGAATACGCCCTCCCTTCTTCGACTTCGCTGCCATGTAAAGCACGAAGCCGATGCAGATGACCTTCATGAGATTGCTCTCTGCGAACTCGGTGATGAAATCCAACGCCCAGGAAAGGACCGCGACTCCACCGATGCCGATCACCACACACAGGATAAACCCGAGCACGATGGGAAGGCTCCTGATGGTGGAGCCCGTAGAGGTTGCGAAATTGAATACTTTCTCCTTCATGTGCTTTTACCCCCATATGTAATTTAGGATTTCTCCGTTGCGACTGTTAGACCGTCGCCGCCTATGTAATCACCCTATATTGGATGGAATGTCGAATCCTATGCTTGGCGTCACAACTTCATTCCAAAATGAGCAAAAAAGAGCTGCCCCCTTTTTAGGGACAGCTCCATGTTTTCTAAAACGATATTCTCATGTTTGGTTGTGGCAAACAGCCGGAGAGTTAGTCGTTTTCAGCAACCCTATCCGCAAGGTATCGAGCGCGGCTGCTCGGGACGAATGGCGCATGCCGCAGGCCTGGAGCAGGAAGAACCCCAGCACCTCCTTTTCTCCGTAGAAAAGGATCAGTAGACCTACATCTTGGGCCTCCTCGCAGCCATCCTACAACCCGAAAAAGTACAACCATAAATTAAGACGAAAAGGGGAGAGGGGGCTATCTGTTGGATGCAACTCCAGAACCCTGCTTGTTAGATACAACGCCCTACTTAGATGAACTGGTCATCGTTGGACAAACCAGTGATCCAACCGGTCAGTGAAGGGTAGGAGAAAACCATGGTCCGAGTGATGTTTTCTCTGGGGATTACGCCAAACACCCGGGAATCATCGGAGTGATCCCGGTTGTCGCCCATAACAAAGTAGCACCCCTCCGGCACGGTAATCTCATCCATGGTCCTCATCATTACCCGGTAGGGCTCCGGATTGTTGGAGTAAACAGCGTAGGGCTCATTCAGGGGCTCGTCGTTAATATAAACAACGCCGTCCTCCATACGAACACGCTCTCCGGGCAGGCCAATGACCCGCTTTGTGAAAAAAGAACCCTCATAGGCCTGGATCATCGGCAAATCAGCGTTCCACTCGGTTGTAGGATCAAACAGGATAATATCACCCCGCTCAACCTCCCCAACCGGGCCGTAGAATCCAATGTCGCTTACCGACAGTGTTGGTACCATCGACTGGGAATCTGTGTGTGTGATCTGAAAATTAAACCGGATGCACACGAAAAGGGCAAGGGCAATGATCAGCCCAATGCTGGCCGCAATCTCCAGCTTCCGGCTAGCTCGCTTCAGGTCGCCCTTTGTGTACTTGCTCTGGACCTCTGTATTCCCCTGTTTGAGGATGATAAAATCAGTGTTCTCGCTCATTGTTGTATATAACCGCGAACGCTGCGCGGCGACTCCTTTCTGAAAAATGTTAGTTAAAACCACAACGGTAAAAATGCTTGAATATGTGCGCAGAAATGACAAGCTGCAGGGTCATGGCCACGGCGCCAGCCAGGCAGCCATACCAGCCGAAGCGTGCCCAGAGCAGAAAGCATACAACAAGGCCTCCGGCCTCTGCTTTCGGGCGCAGGTCGGCTCCGAGCTTCTCAAAGAGCTGGATCAGCAGCGTCTTTTCGCCGCAGCTGTGGATAAGATACTCGATGTAGCCAAAGAAGGCCCATCCAATGATAGTCAAAATGATAAACATAACAGATACCTCCGTTGATACAAAATCTTGTGGTCTGCAGGACCCCTACACCCCTATTTTATGTCCCCCAAAAAATATGTATGCAACCGGCCGCAAAATGTAGGGTTTTTGTCGGAAAAATAATCAAGATGTAGGTGGGCATAAAACTCCTTTTCGAGGAGGTGTGTTATGATATGCACAACATCGGGTTTGCACCTGACGCGGAAGACACCTCTCTGTTGGCGCAGTATCCGGTAGGGACGCCGCTCAAGACAGAGGTCCGCATCGTATTCAAAACTTATCGAAACGACGAGAACGGGTACAGCGTCTACGATGTCGAAGACAACAATTACCGCCGACTGAAGATCAACGGCTACTTCCCGACCCCGCTGCGCCTGGACGGATACTACATGGTCGACGGGGTGGTAAAGAAGGGCAAGTACGGTCGTACTCTCCAGGTTGCAGACTACCGGAGCGCCATGCCGGAAGACCAGGACGCGGTGATCACGGTGCTGCGTACGCTGCCCGGCCTGGACACCCGGGCTCCGGACATCTACCGAAGTCTCGGCCCCAAGGCGCTTGAGATTTTGATGAACGACCCTGACCAGGTAGTCAAGAAGGTCCCTGGGGTAGGACAGCAATCAGCCCTGCGCTGGCAGCGGGCCCTAAAGGGCTTTGAAGAGGATGACGCTATCATCTCAGTCCTCCAGGAATATCAGATCCCGGCCGGCGACGCTAAGCGGTTGATTGGCAAATACCCGGACATCATCGAGCGGCTCCAGCGCAGCCCCTACTTCCTGGCCGATGAGATCCGCGGATTTGGCTTTCAGAAGTGCGATAAGATCGCCCTGGCCAATGGGTATGACCCGGCGGGCCAGGAGCGGCTGGAGCAGGCGATGCTCTATGTCCTCCAGCAGGACAGCCGGCGCAATGGCAACTGCTTTATGAAGAACAGTCAGTTCACTGAACAGGTGAGCAAGCTGGTGGACATCACCCTGGACTACAAGACGGCTATGGGCATCATCCGGGGCCAGATAGACCCGCCCTCCGGAGTGATCCCAGACACAGTAGCCGCCGCGATTGCCAACTATCGGATCAAGGGCGGCCGGCAGTTCAGGTTTACGGTGGTCAAAATCCCGGCCAGCGCCCTGCGCACCGCCTTGGGTGCCCTGTGCGGGGCAAGCCGCATCATCGTGGAGGAAGACCGGGTCTACCTGGGCTCCCTGCACAAGGCCGAAGACCTGGTTGCCCGCTGCCTACACACCATGAGCATCAGCGGCTATGGCAGGTTTCCGGACGCCGAGGCAGTTATGGATGAAATCTGCGCAGCCGATGGTATCGTTCTGGAGGAGATGCAGCGCAAGGCGGTTCTCCAGGCGTGCGCCAACCGGGGCGGGCTCCTGATCCTGAATGGCCAAGCCGGCTGTGGCAAAACATTTACGCTCAATATCATTATAAAGGTCCTATCCGAGCTTTACAAGCGGCAAGGGTTGCCCTTCTCGGCCCGTATCATGGCGCCTACCGGACAGGCTGCCCAGGTGGCCCACCGGGCGACCGGGCTCCCCGCCAGCACCATCCATCGGGCCCTGCACATCGTCGTAGACCAGGATACCGAGGCTGAAACATCGATTTCCTGCGACTGTGTGGTGGTGGACGAATTCTCCATGGTGGGCGTCAATCTGGCCGCCACCCTGCTCTCGTCCATTGCCGGCGGTACCAAGACCATCATCATGGGGGACTTCCGACAGCTGCCCAGCATCGACCCTGGCAATGTACTCCGGGACATCATTGAATCGGGCGTCCTTCCGGTGGTCACCCTAAATGTGGTCAAGCGCCAGGGCTCCGGGTCCGGCGTCCTGCACAACGCCAACGAGATCCTTGCTGGGCACCCAATCCACACTGTGAAGGTTAATGAGTCAGGTGTGAAGGACAACGCCTATATATACAAGGCGGATGACCCAGTAACTGCCCGGCAGTCGATCGTCTCAATGGTGGCGGCGATGGGCCGGCGGGGCTACCGACTCCAGGACATACAGGTGCTGTGCCCCCAGAAGCAGACTGATGTGGGAATCAATGCTCTGAACTATGCCCTCCAGACGGCCTTCAACCCACCCTCCGAATCCAAGGCCGAAGTATTCAGCCAGCAAGTAGAGATCCACGCAGATGATGGGACGCCCCAGACGGTACGGCTTATGCTCCGGGAGGGCGACAAGGTCGTCAATACCGCCAACAACTATGATATGAAGTTCTTTTCCTTCCAAAAGGGTATCGGATTCTCTGAAGACTTCACCCGAAAGGGTATTGTCAATGGTGAGATGGGGCGGATCGCCAAAATTGTGAAAGTAAAAGATGGAAATACGGTACGGCAGCGGGTCTATGTACAGGTGAGCATCGGCCAGTATGTCATGTATGAGGACAACTGGGATGACCTCTCTCTTGCCTATGCCATGACCATCCATAGGGCCCAGGGAAGCCAGTGGCCGGTGGTCATCGCCCCCGTTATGTCCTGTAACCGATCCATGCTGACACGGCAGATCCTGTATACTCTTTATACCCGTGCCCAGGATGCCACCGTGATATACGGAACTCAGGACTCTATCCAATATGCCATCGACAATGCCTATGCCGCCAACCGGAATACCTGGCTCAAGGAACGGTTGCGGGCGCTCTAAGACATAGCAATAGGACTGTTCTCTGCTTAGGTGCGGAGAGCAGCCCTATTTTCATGCGGCGCAACCGTTGCGCGTCCAAAAATGGCGTCGAATGCAGGGGACTGGATTGCCTGGGGAATTGCTGGTGCGGGGCAGATCTGGCCCCACGGGGGCTTTTCTACGGAGAAAAGGGAGGGCGGGGTTTGTCCCGCTCTCGGGCGCGGCGGCACGCACCACCCACCCCGAGCACCCCCGCAGCCCTCCGGCCTGCTCAGCACGACACCCTAATCTGCGGCTAATTGTTGGAGTTAATTGTTGGATACAACATGCAACCGCTCATGGCAGCGCCAAAAGACGGTGCCGCCGGGCATCGGGCCCGGCCGCTCGGGGCGGGTGGCGCAAGCCGCGGGGCTAACAGCCCAGAGAAAATTCTCCCGTCTTTCTCCATAGAAAAGACTGGTGCGCTGCTCAGGATTCAACTTCGATGACCTGGTCGTCCACTGGCGGCTCATTTGGAATGGCAGCCTGCTCAGATGCCTGCTCGCCATCTTCAGTCCCGGCGCCTGAATCCTCCCCGCGAACAGTACCCTCGGTCCCATCCACCAGGGGTGGGATATTCAGACCATAGGTCAGGGCATCGTCCATCCGGCACATCACGGTAGCCGCTTGGGCCCGGGACATGGTAGCCGTCCCATTAAAAGTCCCGGCTCCATCCACGCCTGTGATAATACCAGTAGCCTTCACCGCAGCCACTGCCGCCTGGTACCGGCCGGGCACGCTCTCCCAATCAGCAGTAGTGGCTTGGGCAGCCGCCAGGTCAGGCGTCAGCTGCACCTTCGCTGCCCGCAAGGTGTTGTAAAGGATTTGCGCCATTTCATACCGGGATACCGGCTGGGTTACCATTGTGGCGTTGGTGTGCTGAGTGCGGATGTCCACCCCCACATACAGGCCCAAGGCATCCGCCGAGGTGCAGGCTGCAGCATACCAGGGGGCGTCCTCAGAGACCTCATGCTCGGACAGCTCCTCCGGGAAGAACGCCCGGACCAGCATGGCGGACAGCTCGGTGTAGGTCACCTCGTTGTCTGGGGCAAACAGTCCGCCGCCGATTCCGGATACCCAGCCCTTCTCGGCCGCCTCGGAGACATAGGGGTAGGCCCAATTGTCCTCCGGCACATCGGAAAATGCAGGCGCGGCGGCCGCTGCGGCGGCGGCGCCAGTAGTGAGACATGCGGATGTAAGTACGGCAATGGCTCCTCGAATGATTTTCCTCATGGGGTATTACCTCCTTTTCAAACTACTATCATTATATGTTTTTGCTGAAATTTCATTCCGGGTGTCGATCCTGGAATTGCCTGTGCCGGCAAACCATAGAATGAAAAGTCCCAAAAGCGCATAAGAAAATGCAACTTATGATTTAGAATAGCGCAAATTTTGGCTCTACGCCAAAGTTAGTGGATAACCATGCTTTAAGAGGCTCCATCACGAGAACTTCGCAACGCAGTGTGGTGCGGCGCGGGGTAGCACCATGCCACAAGGCAGCCAAGGCATCGGCTATGCCTTGCCAGTGACGGCTATGACAGCCCCTGTGCCATAGACCGCTGAGCTAGGACTGAGGCTCTAGCATAGCGAGCCTTGTGGCACTTCATAAGAGGTGGGATGAAAGCGGCCTAAAAAATATCTCGTAGATCGAACGAATGTGCTATTATGCCTGCCTCAAGCGCATAAAATATAGGTGAAACAGCTCTCACAATCTTGGAAAGGAGTGGCCGGCATGAGCCGCTGGAATAAATCTCAAACGACAGGTAGTCGCTGCATCCTGACGCTGCCATTGGTTTATAACAAGCCTCAGCGCGAGCAGCTGGGCAAGACCTTCCAGATGGTCAACAACATCAAGAATATGACCATCAGCTGGTATGATACCCAGCTGCATGAGATGATCCGCACCCGCGTCTGGCGGGAGAACCAGCAGGCTTTGCGCGCACTCCATGAGGAGTACGACCCCGACCTGAAGGCTCTGCAAGCCCTGCAGAACGAGGCGAAAAACCTCAAGGAGGGCAAAACACTCTCCAAAACCAAGCAGAGGAAGCTCAATCACCTGCTGGTGCGGAAGGAAGAGTTTCAGGGAAAGCAGCAACCCCTGATTGAGGTCCGCAACGCCATTATAAAAAAATATAAGTTTTCCCGCTCTGAGTTTGAGAAGCGGGCCTCCATCTACCGCAAGCCCTATGCCGCCTATGTGGGCAGCATGGTGTCCCAGCGGGCGGCGGATGACGCCTGGGTAATGTTTGAGAGCTATCTCTACGGTAAGGGAAAGCGGATCACCCACTCCAAGGCTGAGGAATTCCTCGCTATTGAGGGTAAGACCAATGCCACCAATATTGTGTTTGACCGGAAGGCTATGACAGTCTCCCTGGGCCTTGGGAAGCACAAAATCAGCCTCAAGGTCAAGTGCAGCCGGAAGGACCCCTATGGCTACGAGGAGGAGGCCCTCAGCCGCAGGGTATGCTACTGCCGGATCATCCGCAAGGCATACCCGGAGGGCTGGCGGTACTTCACTCAGCTGGTGCTGGAAGGCCCGCCGCCCGTCAAGGTGAAGCCTGAGACCGGCGAACTGCTCCATGCCATGGGCGAGGGCCGCGTGGGTCTGGACATCGGGCCCCAGACTCTGGCCTACAGCGCCAACAAGTCTGTGGGCCTGGTGGAGCTGGCGGAGGGCGCCCAGGACCTTCAGGGGGAGATCCGGCGGGTAAACCGGGCCATGGACCGCTCCCGGCGGGCCACCAATCCTGGGATGTATACCAAGGATGGGCAGATCATCCGCAAGAACAAGCTGCCGCCCGAGCTGCGCACCAAATATGGCGGCCGCAAGTGGTTCAAGAGCACCCGCTACCGGGAGCTGGAGATGCACCGCCGTCACCTCTACCGCAAGCAGGCAGACCTGCGGCGGGAGCGGCACCGGCAGCTGGCCAACAAGCTCCTGGCTGCCGGCAACGAGTTCTATGTGGAGGACATGCGCTGGCGGGCCCTGGCCAGGAAGTCCAAAAAGGCCAAGAAAAACAAGAAGGGCAAGTACATCTCCAGGAAGCGGTTTGGCAAGTCGATTGCCAACAAGTCGCCCGGGAGCTTCCTCTCCATCCTGGAGCAGAAGGTCAAAGCCCAGGGCGGCAGCTTCAAGCGCCTTATCACCTGGAAGGCCAGGGCCTCCCAGTACCATCATATGACCGGCAAGTATAAAAAGAAAAAGCTGTCCCAGCGCACCGATGTCCTGGAGGACGGCTCCAGGGTGCAGCGGGATTTGTACTCCGCGTTTTTGATCCAACACGCCAATAAGACCCTGGACGGGTTTAATGCCCGGCTTTGCAAAAAGGACTATGCCAACTTCCTGCGCATGCACAACGAGGTCATGGAAGCCCTCGCCCGCAGCGATAAGAAGCTGCCCAGCAGTATGGGTGTGCGCCAGAAGGCGGCCTGAGATATCTCCAGCTCGGCAAACGGGCGTTCGCCGCACTCGGCACATATAGTAAGTATCAACCTTCGACAGTGAGGTGGTAAGACGAGCGCCACCTCCAGACCTAGCACGCCGAGCCCTGCTTGCAGGTTCCTTCAGGAATCTGCGTGGCAGGTTTCTTCGGAAACCTGTGTGGCAGGGCAGCGGGGCGTAGGCTCCGTGCAAGGCAACAAGTTCCTGGGATAGGATACCAGGCAGTCGCTGCTGTTGGGAGGCTTCGGCGTCCCGTGCGGCTGCTCTGGATGTCTGTTTGGGGATACTCCTTCGGGAGCAAACCCAGGGGGAGGGGCCTATCCCCTCCCCAGGAACTCCCAACGCAGACCGCTACGCTAGGTCTGCACTCCGTAAGGGGTGGGAGCAGTCAGATATTTGGAAAAAGAGGCAAACATCAATGACCCCCGCCTGTAGAGGGCAGGGGTTTGCCGCAAGGCAGACCCTGATTGAGCAACCAAGATCCGGCAGGCCTTTGCCGCCGAGGTGATGCCCCGCAACGATGTGGTGAATCTCATGTCGGACCGCCTGGAGATCCGGCGGAGCCGGCGCAACCGAATCATCCGTTACCGCCAGCCCCGGTTCACAACCGGGTCCACAGCAAGCCACATTTACCAGATTCGGGCAGTGCGCAACCAAAACCGGCAAGTTCAGGATATTTAATTGATTAGACTATTTTAACTACAAGGAGGATTCCTCTTCAGCCTGTAAAGGCGGGAGTATCCCCGCCCGACTTTAATAATCGGGGCGGCACTCACTCATGTTTCTAGTCGTGAGTAAGCCGCCCCGATTGTTAAGTTTAAGACTCTACAGGCCCCTGATGCCTGTATTCATGCCTGTAGGGCTAATTGCAGAATAAGAACCCACAAAATCGCATAAGAAGATGCAGCTCACGATTTTGGATAGAGCAAATTTTTTGGTTACATATGGGAAGGAGGCAAACATGAGAATCAAGTTTAAGACTCCGCAGGAGCCTGGCGCCTACCTGCATATTTGCAGGGCTGATGGCAGCTGGACGCTCTGCGGGGACAAGGACACGGAGATCGAAAAGGTCTCGTTTAACGACGCCGGTCTTGGCCTGGACCGGTACCGGGTCATTGTCCGGGAGGATGGTCAGTCTGCGCTGGTGATCCGCTTTGCGGATTTGCACCGGCACAGCGATTACTCGCTCATGGACGGCATGACCAAGGTGCCGGAGATGGTCAAACGGACTGAGTACGCCGGGGCCTTGACCGACCACGGCAACATGTACGGGTTCCTGGAGCACTACAAGGCCATGCGGAAGGCTGGGAAAAAGCCGATCCTCGGCTTTGAGGCATATCAGGAGAGCCTGAAGGGCGAACTGGAGGGCAACCACCTGATCCTGCTGGCCAAGAACTTCAAAGGGTATCAGAACCTGCTGAAGCTCACATCCGAGTCCTTCGACCACTTCTACCGCAAGCCCTATGTTACATGGGAGATGCTGAAGAAGTACCACGAGGGAATTATCGTAAGCTCCGCCTGCTTGGGCGGCATCATTCCCCGGACACTGATGAACGGCAATATGGAGACAGCTGAGTACGCAATCCAGCAGTTCCAAAGGCTGTTTGGGGAGGATTTCTACTTGGAGATCCAGCGGCACGGCATCAAGGGTGAGGAACAGGTCAATCAGCAAATCCTGGCCCTGGGCAAGAAGTATGGCATCCCGGTGATTGCCACCACTGACTCCCACTATCCCGCGAAGGAGGACAAGGCGGCCCACGAGGTTCTGCTCTGCGCCCAGACCAAGAAGATCATGGCGGAGCCCCACTTCACCTTTGAGGGAACCGGTTACCACATGCACACTTCTGAAGAGATGGAGGCCCTGTTTTCCGATATTCCGGAAGTGCTGGACAATACCCTGCGCCTGGCGGAAAAGTGCAATGTGGAACTCAAACTGGGCGATGTCAATCTGCCCTACTACGAGATCCCCAAGAAGTACGCGACCCCTATGGACTACTTCCGCCACCTGTGTGAGGAGGGGTTTCAGAACCGGTTTGCTGGCAAGCCACAGCTGACAGACCCTGCGTACAAGGAAAGATTTGACTACGAGATGGCGATGATCGAGCAGATGGGCTTTGCCTCCTACTTCATCATCGTCTGGGACTTCATCAATTTTGCACGCAAGAACAACATCTATGTCGGCCCTGGCCGTGGTTCTGCTGCCGGAAGCCTGTTGGCGTACTGTATCGGCATCACCGACATGGACCCAATCCGGTTCAATCTGCTGTTTGAGCGGTTCCTGAACCCGGAGCGCGTATCCTGGCCAGATATCGACACTGATATTGAGCATTCCGGACGCGCCAAGGTTATCGACTACATCACGAAGAAGTATGGTGCCGAGAGCGTCTGCCGCATCGTGACTTTCGGTACGATGGCGGCCCGGATGGTCCTGAAAGATGTAGCCCGTGTCTTGGGCTATCCCACCAGCTGGGCCAATTCGCTGGCCAAGCTGGTACCGGAGGAACCCGGCATGACGCTGGTGAAAGCTCTGGATAAGAACCCGGAGCTGAAGGAGAAATCCGCAAATGACCCGGATGTGGCAAGAGTCATGGAGGTGGCAACCAAACTGGAGGGCAATAAGCGGCATGCCTCGCAGCACGCCTGCTTTGACGCTGAGACACTGATCACCACTGAGACAGGTCCCAAGCGCATCGTTGATGTGCAAGTAGGCGAAAAAGTGCTGACCCACATGGGGCGGTACAAGGAAGTGGTAGATTTTATTGTAACTATCACCGACATCGTCTACACAGTGTACTGTGACGGTAAGACCGTCAAGGTCACGGGCAACCACCCGTTGTTGGTCCGTACCCGCGATGGGTTGACCGGCTGGATGAAGGTTGAAGATTTGAGACGGTGGCATAAGCTGCGGATCATGGCCACTGATGGCACTGCCTACTGGGAACAGATCGACAAGATTACCACTGAGGTGGTCGAGAACCAGGTGATGTACAATCTCACGGTGCTGGATGACAGCTCGTATGTGGCAAACGGTATCGTCGCCCACAACTGCGGCCTCGTAATCGCCCCGGGCAGCGTCTCCGATTACCTCCCGACCTCGATGGAAAAAGACAGCGAAACCGGGGACCGGAGCTTGACCTCCCAGGTGACCATGACCGAGGTGGAGGATCTGTCCCTCATCAAGATGGACCTGCTGGGTCTCAAGAACCTGACGGCCATTCACGAGGTCATTGACACCGTCAAGCGGACCCGCGGCATCGACACCACCTACGAGGATCTGCCGCTGGACGACCGGGAGACCTACAAGATGCTCTCCAAGGGTATTACCGGCGGCGTGTTCCAGCTGGAAGGAGGGGGGATGACCAACAATGTCATTATCCCCATGTTGTCCGACATTGATACACTCCCAGACAGCCAAATGCATGAGTGCTTCGAGCGATTGATCGCTGCAGTGGCGCTCTACCGGCCGGGACCAATGGATTACATCCCTAACTACATCGAGGGGATGCGTAACCCAAGTACGATCCATTACCTAGTACCAGAACTGGAGAGCATTCTGAAGCCCACATATGGCGTCATCGTGTACCAGGAGCAGGTTATGCAGATCGTACAGAAGCTGGCTGGGTACACACTTGGTAGAGCCGATGTAGTTCGTAAAGCTATGGGCAAAAAGAAACATGATGTCATGGCCGCCGAGAAGATCGTGTTTATCCACGGCAACAAGAAGGCCTATGACTCCGGCAAAGACAAGAACTATGCGCCAGGCTGTGTTGCCAACGGTATTCCTGAAGCGATTGCCGAAGAGATCTGGGCGCAAATGGAGAAATTCGCCAGTTACGCTTTCAACAGATCTCATGCAGCCTGCTATGCCTGGCTGGCCAACATCACGGCCTACATGTCCTGCCACTGGGCGCCTGAGTTCTACTGCGCGATGATGAACGCATTCGAGGATGTGGGCGACAAAGTGAAGGGCTATATGGCTTTGGCGGTTCGCCGCGGTATCAAGATTCTGCCTCCGGACATCAACAAATCCTCTGATCGCTGTGTAGTAGAGGATGGATGCATCCGGCTCGGATTCCACAGTCTGGCCTACCTGGACAAATTCAGCCACCTGATTGCCCAGGAGAAGGCCAAGAATGGGCCCTACGCCGACTTCCAGGATTTCTATGAGCGCCTGACCGATTTTGGAAAGAAGCCCAGCAAGAATGTCCTGGAGTCCCTGATCTTCTCGGGGGCACTGGAGAGCTTTGGGCTCAACCACAATCAGCTGGTGTCCATGATCCCGCTGATCGAGAAGGACTACAAAAAGTCGCTTGCCAACCGGCAGCTGGGCCAGCTCACCATGTTTTCCCCGGCCGAGATGAAAATCAAGGCCCCGGAGGTGAAGGAGTTCACCGACCAGTATCTGATGGAAAAGGAGAAGACCGCAATCGGCTTCTACCTGACCAAGCACCCGGTCGATGAGTTCTTTGCCAGCGGGCAGGCCGATGGCTGTACGCCCATCACCGAGATCGTCTCTGACGATACCAAGTGCGCACGCATGGTGACCACTGTGGGCCTCATCCGGGACCTGCGGACCGTCTACACCAAAGCCAAGCAAGAGGAGATGTTTCTCTTTACGGCAGAGGACCGGTTCAATGAGATCCCCTGCGTGCTGTTCCCGAAGCATGTGGCAGCCAACAAGCACCGCCTCATGAACGGGGCACTGGTGAAAATCGTGGGCGAGTTCGTCTACGACGAGCAACGCGGTCCTCAGATTATCGTGCAGAGCCTGACCGACCCTGGTTCCTCCAATAACGGTTCTCTGGGCTCCATTACGGTGACCATCCACAACCGTGAGGAGCAGGAGGAGATCCTCAAGTTCGCACGGGAGAACCCCGGCACCGTAGTCCTGAAGCTACATGCCAAGGACAAGGTGTACCAGACCAACCGGGCAATCCGGTTGACGCCGGCGGTTTTGGATTTCCTGCAGGAGAGATTCAGCAAGGTGGAGGTGTGAGTGAACTACCCACGACTAAAGTCGCGGGCTTCTAGGAACCACCAGGATAGTTGCAGAGCAACTGTCCTGGTGGTTCCTATCTATTTTCCTGTTTAACCAGTCTTACAGGATGGTCGTTGTCATCCACGCTGTAGTAGTGCAGGCTAACCCCGGTGTTCCTGTCCGGTTTTGTGGATACTTACATCTATGATGATGGGTCAGGCAGCGGGTATCTGTGCCCCAAGCAGTCTTGCCAGGGTTTGTACCCATAGCAGCCTGAGCCCTTCATCCCGGATATTCAGCGCGGCGTTGTAGTCGCGCAGGATAAGTACCCCGCAGTGTGGGCAAATCCACACTCGGTCACCCAGCTGGAGCTCCCGGTAGACATGCCCGCATTCATAGCAGGTCTTACTGGACGGGTACCACTTGTCGATGACGACGAAGTATTTGCCCTGCTCCTCCAGCTTGTATTTGAGGAACTCCCTGAACATGCCAAACCCGTTGTCCATGGTGGACTTCCCAAGGTTCAGCGTCCGGGACATCGTCCGCAGATCCAGATCCTCTACGCATACAGCGTCGTAGGAATTGGCTATCTCCCTACTCAGCTTGTGGCAGAAGTCCAGGCGCTGCTGGGCGGCCTTCCGGTGGAGTTTTTCGACTTTGAGTTTTTGCTTCTGGTAGTTGCTGGACCCCTTGGTCATTTTGGACAGCCTGCGCTGCTCCCTGGCCAGCTTAGCCTCCGACTTGCGGTAGAAGTGGGGCACCCCGGCGTCCTTGTTGTTGCTGTCCACATAGAACAGCGGGCTGCTGTAATCCAGTCCAATGGCCCGCTCCTTATCAGGGATGGGCACCTGGGCGATCTCTTCCTGCTCATAGGCAAAGAGGATGGATGCATAGCACTTCCCCATGCAGTCCAGGGAGATGGTGGCGCTTTTGATCACCCAATCTTCTGGCGGGAGCCGGTGGATCACAGCATTCACAAGCCCCAGCTTGGGCAGCTTGACCTGACCGCGGACGGTACCCTTCTTCGCAGGAGGGATAATCTGGATGTTATTGTTCGTCCAGTTGGTCGTGTACGATTGGCGGCTGCTCTTCTTGGACTTGAACTGTGGGTACTTAGCCCGGCCCTCGAAGAAATTCTTGTAGGCGGTGTCCAGGTTGTAGATTGCGTTGGTCAGGGCAAACTTATCTACCTCGCGGAGGTAGGGGTAGTCCTCCTTCCAGACGCGATTGGCATAGTTGTTGAGCTCGTTCCTGGACATGGTCTTAAAGCCGGCAGCATACAGGCCCTTCTGCATCTCCAGGGCGTCGTTAAACACTTTGCGGACGCAGCCAAAGGTCTGGTAGAGGACCGCCCACTGTGCATCAGAGGGATGGATCCTATACTTTATGGCTTTGTTTTTGATGGGCACGGAGTCATCCCTCCTTGCATCGTAGTATTTGGCCGCCTTGGCGGCCCTCTACTTATATAATTGCTTTCGTTAAAAACGATATGCAGTTTTCTGGCGGCATTTTGAAAATTTTCTTGGGCGCGCCTAACTCATGACTGAAGTCACGAGAGTGCGGCGCGCCAGCTTCAAGTTATTTCCCGAGAGGGGCTGCCATATGGCGGCCCTTCTTTTTTTTGTTCCTCTTGGGCGAGCATTCCTGGTTTGCTTTCCCGAATCTGAAAGAAAAACATCCTCTGTCTTTTCTACGGAGAAATGGCGGGGGGCAGAATTTCTTCAGGTTGCCAGCCCTGCGGCAGGCGCCACCTGTCCCGAGCCCCCCGCGCCCGATGCCCGGCGGGCGAGGCTGGCAGCCAGCCGGGTGTACGCGCAACGGTTGCGCTGCACGGAAATCTCTGGAAGTTTGTCGATTGCCCCGGTCTGAATTATGCCCCGCCCAGGACGGGCTTCAGCGTTGTATCCAACGATGAGTTCTGTCCAGTGTTGAATACAACAAACAGCTTAGTTTGGCTTCGCAAGGTTTGTGGATGTGCATATTATACGGCCATGAGGAGACAAAAATGGGCTGCTCGGGTTTGGCAGATTGCTTCTGACCATCTGTGCATACTATTTGTTATCCCCTCTGATCTGCTCAATAGCCCGGCCGCCCGGCGCAGGGTCAAAGAGCAAATTTTGCGCGCATATGAAGGAGGAATCACAACGCATGGGAACGATTAGAAGCCGGGTTGCAGCAGTGCCCTTGGCGGCGCTGATGCTTCTGTCTGCAGTAGCCCCGGCGGCCGCGGCAAACGCGGAGCAGACACCGCAGCCCACCATTTCCGAGGCGTCCTATCGGATTCCCACGGAAAGCACCCAGGCCATCGTCAACGGGGAGATGGTCCTGGTTGAAGTCTATGAGGTTCCGACCTCAATGGACCCCAACACCCTGATCAAGGACGGCTTCGAGCTGAGGGGGTACTTCTTTGAGCTGAACTCCATCATCAAAGAGGACTGCGACGCCGCCCAAGAGAAGGATGTCTCGATGGAGTACACGACCTCGGCAAGCAGTGGGGAGCTAAGTGAAAACCTGGGCAAGCTCCCCGAAACCATGGAGTACAATGAGGACGGGTGGCATGGCACCCTATACCCCGTGCTCAGCTCGGTCAACATCTCCGTATCTGACCGTTCGACGCGCTCCAAGACCAATACCACCACGCAGACCTTCAACCTGGGCGACTTCAACGACCCCTCCGCGATCCCGGCGACCTACAATGGCATGAACCGGGTGAGCTATGAGATCAACCCAAGCGGGTATATCGACGGGTCGTCCATCCCCTCCGGCTACACGGCGACTGCCACCTACTCCTCCAAGTCCTACTACACGGTAGCGACGGCGTGGACGATGACAGCCACCTACTCCGGAACCGCCATTTACGAGGACCTGACCAAGTTCCGCTATACGATCACCTA
>NXNN01000080.1_pt1 | contig 16829 bp, 9 predicted proteins | sample 2041041 | NCBI WGS metagenome assembly NXNN01 (sample SAMN07660617, study PRJNA407663) | chicken gut metagenome | isolation source: caecum content treated with Lincosamide | host: Gallus gallus domesticus | place: Czech Republic: Brno | collected 2016 | reverse complement strand
TTATATTACATAATGGAACCACCTGCACAAAAATGCAAGTGGCTTTTTTTATTTATACCATTTATATATATAAGGAGGAAACTATGCCAAAATGCAAAACGATTGCCATATGCAATCAAAAAGGCGGCGTGGGCAAAACGACAACCGCAGTCAATCTCAGCGTAGGACTTGCAATGCAGGGCAAAAAGGTCTTGCTTGTCGACGCTGATCCACAGGGCGATCTGACAATCAGTCTCGGCTGGCAGGATAATGATAACTTGCCTGTTACGCTTGCCAATAAAATATCTGATTTCATTCAGGATAGGAACAGCGCCCCCGATGATGTCATTTTACATCACAACGAGGGCGTTGACCTCATACCCGCAAACTTGGAACTGTCTGCGCTTGAATTAAGCCTTGTAAGCGCAATGAGCAGAGAGGTCGCAATGAAAGGGTATCTGCACAGCCTTAAAGATAAGTATGATTACATTATTATCGACTGTATGCCATCTCTCAGTATGATCACCATAAACGCTCTTGTGGCGGCGGACAGCGTTATCATTCCCGTACAGGCGCAGTATCTTTCCGCCAAAGGAATGACGCAGCTCATTCAGACGATCTCTAAGGTCAAAAGACAGATCAACCCGCATTTGAAGATCGACGGCGTGCTTTTAACGCTTGTGGACGGTAGAACGAATTTTGCCAAAAGTACAAAGGACGCAATCAAAAACACTTACGGTAAGTTTATCAGAATTTTTGATACGAGTATTCCTATTGCGGTAAAAGCGGCGGAAACAAGTTCAAAAGGCAAAAGCATTTATGCCTATGAGCCTAAGAGCAAAGCGGCTGAGGCGTACAGGAAATTAACAAAGGAGGTGCTTGACATTGAGCAAAGAAAGACAGACAGACTTCGTGCTGCCGAAACTCGATGAACTCTTTACTTCGCAAAACGAGAGAGACAACGGCATACTGCCGGATATACAGGATATACCGCTGTCATTGCTAGATGATTTCCCTAACCACCCGTTTAAAGTTCGTGATGATGAAGATATGCTCAAACTCACGGAAAGCATAACCGAGCGTGGCGTTCTCGTTCCGGCAATCGTAAGACCGAAAGCCGACGGCAGATATGAACTCATATCCGGTCACAGAAGAAAACGGGCAAGCGAGTATGCAGATAAGAAAACATTACGCTGTATCGTTTCGGATATGGATGACGATGCCGCCACGATCATTATGGTGGATAGCAATATCCAGAGGAGTAACATACTGCCGAGTGAAAAAGCATTTGCGTATAAGATGAAACTGGACGCACTGAAACATCAAGGGAAACGCACTGATTTACCTTCGCGCCGGGGGGGAGAGATGTTTTTTACAATATATGAACTGGACAAAAAGAGTGAAGATAGCAAAAAAAAATTTAAGTGTTATTTTCTTTTCACAACCCTTCTACCCACCCTGCTAGAAAGGGGGCAGGGGGAAAAAAAAAAAATGAGCCCCGCCGTAGAAATATCCTATCTTGACGAAGATGCACAGCGTGATCTGGTGGACGCTATTGATTTGGAAGAATGTACGCCGTCTCACGCGCAGACAATCAAGATGAGAAAGTTTTTTGAGGACGGCAAGCTGAGTACTGATGTTATCACTTCCATCATGCAGGAGGAAAAACCGAACCAGCGGGAAAAGCTCATCATTCCAAACAAGGCTGTTGAAAAATATATCCCGAAATCCGTTCCGCTTGAAAAGCGGCAGGATTATGTATTCAGGGCTTTGGAGCATTACGGCAAATATCTGCAAAGGCAGAAGATGCGGGACGCCAGGTAGCGTCATTACAAATTTTCGCTTTCCCTTTCCCACACCCTAACCCTTTTCTAACCTTTACCAACCGAGAAAGAATAAGCTCTTAAAGAGTTTAGATATAGCACAAAACAAAGAAAGAAGTGATGTCAGATGATTTAGGAAATAATCGCAAAATTGCCTGTATATATCAAAAAGAGTAATATCAAGGCAAGGGAGCGATGAAGTATGAAAAAGGCGATTTGGATAACCGCAATTTGTGTTTTGGCTGCAATGCTGTTTGCGGCTTGCAGTAACGGCGCTGATGAAGATATTGCCATATATGAAAGCGAAACCGTTTCTTCTTCGGCTGGTAATGTAAGCAGCGATGAAGCTGTAACAGAAAGCACAAAGCTTTCAACTGATACGGCAGAGCAAAATGCCGCCGACACACAGCAAAACACAAGCGGGAGCAGTACGAAAAATACACCGAATGAGACCGCAGCACAACAGAAAGGAACAAATACCACCGCAGGAACAACAGCAAAACGCCAAACTGCTGCACAAAAACAGACAACTACCAAAAGGCAAACTACAACGCAAAAGCCTGCCACCACAAAGAAACCCACTACAACAAAGAAAAGCGGCGTCAATCAAAGCGATGTTCAGTGGGTGCAGGCACAGGCGCACGCGCACGCATATATGCGCAGTAAAGGCATCGTAGTCGATTCGGGCGTAGGCAGTTATTCCGGGAGAATTTCAAGTGCGAACAGAACAAAAGAGGAACTTCTTGATGAGGTCAAGGAATGGATAGACGGCGAGTATAACGACTGCAAAGCAAGCGGTTATGACACGGTATATATGTACTGCAAAATCGAAAACAGAGGTAACGGCAGTTATTTTCTGTATGTAATGTACGGCTAATTCAGCCGAAACAGAGCACCGATCAAAACATCGGTGCTTTTTTTATGTCTAAAAACAGGAGGAATAGTATGCAAAAGATATTAAAACTCAAACCAAAAAAGCTTTTGTGCGTATTTCTTGCGGCGCTTATGGCATTAACTGCTATTATGCCGGCTCTCGGCGCATATGCCGCAGTAGAAAAATGCACGCTGAACATTCGCACGAGTTCCAAGTACAAATACATGAACAACTGGGCATATCCAAACGCCCGTAACGGAATTCACCTTGCCACTGTTGCCTCGGGTTCGCATAAGGGCGAGATCGTGTACTGTATTGAGTTTGGCAAGGATATGGGAGAAACAGGTCAGGAAGAAACCATCTATGATATTGAAGATGTGCCGGCGTGGCAGGATATGAATTCCACACAACAGCGTGGAATAACTTACGCAACGATCTACGGCTACCCGAATTTCAATTACGGCGTATCCAACGAGGCCGCGCAGGTCGCTACACAGTTTGTTGTTTGGGAGTATTCACAAGGATACCGTACCTCAGCGGACGGAAATGATCCCACAGCGGGACTGAACGGCACAAGTTCAAAAATTGAAAATGCCATAGAAGCGGCAGGATTTGATGTCCGCCAGCAGTACTACAAATCCGGCGTAGTTCCATATGACGATGTTATGACTGCGTACAAGGGAATTCTTAACGGCATTAAAACCCACAGAACCGTACCGAGTTTCAGAAATAACACGCTTGAACTGACTTGGAACAACAGCAACAACCGTTATGAAGCAAAAGTTACCGATTCTAACGGCGTACTTTCAAACTTTGTCGTAAGTTCCAGTAATTCTAATCTCAAGTTTTCTAAATCCGGCAATACGCTTACTGTCTATTCAACGGCAGTTATCAATTCCACAGCTACGGTCACGATGACGAAAACCTGCACAACAGTAGGCGCTGACATCGGTTTTGTTCCCGACAATACTACGGACAATCAGTCGCTCGTAGGCAGACTTACAGACCCTGTCACCGCATCTTTTAAAGTAAAGACCGCCACAGGCAACGCACAGATCATCAAAACATCTGAGGATGATAATGTTGGTAACATTAAGTTTACGCTTGAACGCAACGGACTGACTTACACAGGCGCTACCGACAGCAAAGGTGTATTCCTTAAAGAGAATATTCCTGCCGGAACTTACACGGTCACTGAGGAATCCATTGACAAATATGTGCCGCAAAGTCTCAGACGGTTACTGTCAGAGACGGAGAAACAGCGACTGTGAACTTTGATAATATCCTCAAAAAGTTCAGAGTCAAGGTAGTTAAAACAGACATTGAAGAAGGAACGGCACAGGGTGACGCTTCTCTTGCCGGAGCCAAATACGGACTCTTTAAGGGCGATGAACTCATTGACACCTATGTCACCGATTCAAACGCATCGTTCACCACAGACTACTATGTCTGCGATACGGACTGGACGCTTAAGGAACTCGCATCAAGCGAGGGATATTTACTCGATTCAACTGTATACGAAGTCGGCGCTGATCCGAAGTTATACACCGTTGAGTACAACACTACAAACAATCAAGTAAAAGAACAGGTCATCAAAGGTAACATAGCCATCATTAAACACACCGATGACGGCAGCACGCAGATCGAAACACCCGAAAAAGGCGCTGAATTCCAGATCTATCTCAAATCAGCAGGTTCGTTCGTGAATGCAGATGAGGATGAAAGAGATACTATTGTCTGTGATGAGGACGGTTTCGCAAGTTCCAAACTTCTGCCATACGGCGTTTACACCGTTCACCAGACAAAGGGCTGGGACGGCAGAGAGAAGATCGCAGACTTTGATGTATTCATCAATGAGGACAGTAAAACATACAAGTTCCTGATCAACAACTCTAACTTTGAAAGTTATGTAAAGGTAGTCAAACTCGACGCAGAATCAGGCAAACAGATTCCCTACGCCGGGGCAGGATTTGAGATCTATGACAGCGAAGGACACAGAGTTTCGATGCAGTTCACCTATCCCGAAGTCACGGAGATCCACACCTTTTATACAAATTCAGAAGGTTACCTCATAACCCCCGAAACGCTGCCTTACGGCGAGTATACTTTGGTTGAGGTCGAAGCGCCCTACGAATATGTACTCGACAGCACTCCGATCCCGTTCACGATCTCACAGGAAAACAGTTCCACGGACACAGGCGTGACCGTAGTCAAAGTCAAGGCACAGGATATGCCACAAAAGGGCGTTATCGAGATCGGGAAAACAGGCGAAGTATTCGCTTCAGTCGGTATGCTCGGAGGCGGTTATGTTGATGAGAACAGAAATGAAGTAACATTTCCCGTCACTTATCAGCCCCTTTATGAAACACAGGGGCTGCCCGGTACAGTCTTTCAGATCTATGCTGCCGAGGACATCGTAACAGGTGACGGCACCTTAAGAGCCTATCAGGGTGAACTCGTAGACGAGATCACCACAGATGAAACAGGCTACGCAAAATCAAAGGAACTCTATCTCGGCAAGTACACCGTGGTTGAAAAGACCGCATCAAACGGTTTCTACAACTCCAACGAACAGCACGATGTGGAACTCACTTACGCAGGGCAGACCGTCTCTGTAACCTCTACTAAGCTCAATTTGTTCAATGAGCGCCAGAAAGTAACGGTATCACTTTCCAAAGAACTCGAGCAGGACGAAACTTTCGGCATCGGAATGAATGACGAGATCCAAAATGTTCAGTTTGGCATCTTTGCCGATGAGGACATCACGGCAGCAGACAGCTCCGTTATTCCCCAAGACGCTTTGATTGCCTATGCGAACTGCGATGAAAACGGCAACATCACCTTTAACTGCGACTTGCCAATCGGATTCAAGTGGTATGTCAAAGAGATTGCAACCGATGAGCACTATGTACTGTCCGATGAAAAGTATGCGTTCAACACCGAATATCAAGGGCAGGAAGTACAGACCATCGAGATCACCGTTAATGACGGAGAGCCGATAGAAAACGAACTGATCTACGGTACGGTCAAAGGCTTAAAGACAGACAGAGGAACCGGCAAGACCATTGAGGGTGCTTTGTTCGGTCTGTTTAAGAATGATGAAACCGAGTTCACAGAGGACGCCGCCATCCTTACCGCTGAATCGGATAATGGCGGTATCTTCACGTTCAAGAATGTACCGTTCGGCGAGTGGATTATCAAAGAACTTCAGCCGGCAGAGAACTATCTGCCAAATGATGAGACCTATACAGTTACTGTCTCCGCTGATGAACAGGTAATCGAGATCAACGCTGTCAATGACCAAATCCCTGAGTTAAAAACAACTGCAACAATAGACGGCGAAAAAGAGGCCGAGGTCAAAGACGAGATCACCATTGAGGATGTGGTCGAATACAAACATCTTGTGCCCGGAAAAGAATACACCATCAAGGGTATTCTTATGGATAAATCCACAAACGAGCCGTTCAAAGTTAACGGAAAAGAAATAACCTCAGAGATTACCTTTACGCCAGAAAAGCCGAACGGTGAGGTTACGGTTTCCTTTACTTTCGACGCAAGAGGTATCACACAGACCACAGAACTTGTTGTATTTGAAACATTGTATCTTGACGGTGCGGAGATCGCCGCTCATGCGGACATTGAGGATGAAGGTCAGACTGTAACGATCACTGTGCCGGAGCCGGAAACACCGAATACGGGCGATACGAGCAACAGGCGAACACTGGCTACTATTATGAGCGTTTCCGCTTTCGGTATTGCCGCTCTCGCCTATTATCTGCTCAAAAAGAGAAAGTCTAATAAGGAGGACAAAGCATAATGGAAGTGAAAGCCATAATTGGGATCGCAGCGGTGGTTGCCATCCTCGCAGTGATCGTCGTTTTGCAAATCCGAAACCGAAACAAATCCGGTAGTTAAAATACATGTGGGCAGTCGTAAATCGGCTGCCCGTATTTTTGAAAGGAGGTCAGGTAACTTGGAAAAGAGAATGAACGGAGACTATGAGATCATCCAAAGTCTGAATATTGCAGGCAGCGAGATCGTGCTTGCACACAACCCGAAAAACACCCTTACACCTTATGTGACCTGGGAGTGCAATCCCGAAAACAACAGCTACTTTTGGGGTCACTATTTCAAAGATATGTATGCCGCACAAAAAGACTTGGTTTCCCGTGGCAATGACAAGGTGCAGTTTTATGATAAATTCCACAGAAAAGCAAACAAGGCGCCTGAACGCAATACAGACGATGGGCGCTAAACGATATGACTGCACTGTCTGCAATTACCGTGACCGCACGATCAACTTCTGCGGCTTCTGCACCAAAAGAATGCTGGATGAATTAAAGGAGGCTAAGAAAAGACGAAATGCGCTTAAAAACAACGACCTATCAGCAGAAATCAAGGGTGTTGAATAAGCTGTTTTCTTTCGGCGTGGAAACAGAAAAAGACCTGCAAAAACTCACCCTTGAAAATATCCTTGAGATCAAGAACATCACCATACCCGAAATGGCGATCATTACCGAACTGCAAAAGCGGTCAAAGCAGGCATGCTGTATTCCTATCTTGCGGGAGGTGAAAGCGATGAGCAAAACGAATAAGCTGTCTTTTCGATGCGCAAAGGAAAATGAGATGATATATACCTTTGCACAGTCACAACAGCTATATATGCGGACAGGCTGCATCGGTTATCTTCGTGGCGATTTCGGGCACGGAAATGAGTTCTATACCTCTTGGTTTGATACAGCCCCGTTTAGAAAAACGCCCGAATTTCAGTCTGAGTTTAACGAAGTCATCACGGCTTTCAGAGAGGATCCGCAGTACCGTGGAATCCTGCACAATCTTGAGGATACGAAGATGCTTTGCACGACAAGACCGCAGAGCAAAATGCCCGACAGATTAAGAGAACACAGCTATGCTTTCAGAGCGGATACCGAAAAGCACGCCTATCTTATCCGCCTGTTCCCGCAAAAAGGCGACTATAACTTTTATATGTATGCTTACCAAAGAGAACCTTTTGAACATCATCTCAAAAATGCAGAAAAAGGTATCCGCTTTATTAAAAGCGACTATACTCCTCTTTTCACTATTGCAGACGGCGGAAGAATTGAGGTAACTGATCTTAACGGTGAAAAGACTACCCATACTTGCCGCTATATCGACGATTACCATCTTGAAGTCGGTCGAAACCTTTACCACATTTGCGAATTTGCAGAGCGTATGGAAAGCGCCGGCAACAAGGTAGAACCTAAAGCTGATGAAAAGACTTTGAATAAGAAATCGCAGGACAGAGGTGAGGCAAGATGACGAAAAACAAGTATGTTCTCTGGAGTGATATTGACCTTGATTTTGACGACTGGAAAGACGATCTACAGGCAGAATATCCCGAATTGAGCGAAAACGAGCTGCTTGCCGTTATGTATAAGATAAACGCCGACCACCTCGGTGACGAGAGAATGAATCTTGATAAACAGCTTTCACAGCCCATCATCATTATCGGCGATATTGGCAGATGGGACGGGCGTGTGCAGGGCTACAAAATGATAGATTCCGGCAACCTAAAGGATTGCCTGTATACGGACTGCGATATGGCGGAGTGGTATGTGGACAGGCGTGGTGATCTGCGGTGTACCGCCGTACACCATGACGGTACAAACTATTATTTGTATCGTGTGTTTAAGGACAGCGCAAGCGAAATACAGATAGAAAATCTGCAAAACAAAATATATTACGGCAAGGCTACAAGGTCGGATATTACAAGAGTGACCAAAAGGCTTGGTGACGAGATCAGCAAGATATACGGAATTGATCTGCCGTTTACAAGAGAAAAGCCGCCGAGAGCGCCGGAAAGATAGGAGGTGGAAACTTGCCGAGTAAATTTGAACTGATCACGAAAGTATACTACGATATGTGCAAAGAGGTGGTGCGCTCACCGCAGGCGTGGCAGAGATTCTTGGAATCAGCCTGCCGCAATTACAGACTGCGCTTTGACGAGCAACTGCTCGTTTTCGCACAGCGCCCCGACGCAACCGCCGTGCTTGAATTTGAGAAGTGGAACAGGCGTTTCGGCAGGCACATCAACAGAGGCGCAAAAGGCATTGCCGTCTTTGAGAATGCGGAAAAGACAAGGATCAAGCACTATTTCGATATATCCGATACAAGCGAAACGGAACACGCAAAGCCTGTTCCCATATGGAAATACAAAGACGATTATGAGCAGGCGGTTATTGAAACGCTGGAAAACACATTCGGCGAGCTGGAACACAAGGGCGATATGATCGACGCCGTAATCTCTGCCGCAGATAACGCAACCGAGGACAATACCCTCGACTATATCTCCGATCTTATCAGATTTAAGTATAACAGTTTTCTTGAAGAGCTTGACGAGGACGGCATATCTACAGTTTACCGCACGCTGATCAAAAACAGCGTGGCATATATGATACTTTCAAGGCTCGGTATCAGCACAGACCAATATTTCGGCAGAGAGGAATTTGCGGGTGCAGTCAATTTCAATACGCCCGAAACTTTAAACGCCGTAGGCTTTGCCACCAGCGATATAGCAGAAATTGCGCTGAACGAGGTGTCAAAAACCGTACTGTCGCTTGAAAAGGCGGATCGCAGAATTGCAAAGCCCGAACAGGTCGGATATACTGAAACCGAGATCAAAAACGAAAGGAGCGTTTCAAATGACAGAACTCACATACAGAACCGAGGGCGAAGTGCAGATACCGAATCTGATCCTGCCCACGCAGAAGAATTTGACATTGAGCAGATATGGGCAGATGAGAAAACAGTTTCTCAAGGAGGAACACCGCCTGCTCTATTACAATCTGCTGACAACGGGCAAGCTCGACAGTCATCTGACGGAGACGGACGAGAGAGCGAAAGAGATGGAGCAATCGCTGATGAAACAGATGGCGGCGCAGGAGGGCTTGACGGAGGAACGCAAAGCAGCGGATCAGATGGCTTGGGTGCAGGGAATGAACAATTTGAAACAGAGAGTGCAGGAGATCGTGCTCAGCGAAGTTATCTACCGGATCTAAGCGGCGAACTGCCGCCCTTTACGGACGAAAACTTAATACTCGGAATATTATCCAACCCCGATGATAATCTCAAACAGAAAAAGACGGCCATCGCCAAATTCTTTGCCGCAACTTCGGACAATACAAAGCGAGCCGACTTTATCAAAAATGTATATCCATACAGATTTACCGAGCTTATCCTCAACGAACAGCGGGTGGGATATGTAACGGCAGAAAACGGACTTCTCTTGTGGAGGGGTAGCTACCCTTCAAGAACTGAGGAGTCCGTTTTTTCGTGGGATGTTGTTACCGAACTTGTCGGGCAGCTCATAGACGAGGGCAACTACCTGCCGAAAGAAAAAAAGGCTGCGCCTGCACAGATCAGTCTTTTTGATACGGCGGATATTCCCGAAGAACAGAATTTTACTGAGACAGAGCAGGTGTCATTCTTTACCGATCTCGGCGTATCACAGCAGATCATAGACGAGGCTTTGTGTATCGGCGCAAACGACCAAAACAGCACGCTGGATATTGCAATGTTTTTCCGCAGGGACAGAGGGATTGCGTACAATGCCGCTTTTCTGAAACGGCATTACGGAACAAACGGCACAGGCTTTCTCTTCCAAGGCGAGCACATCTCGGTTTGGTATGACGAAAGCGGCATAAAAGTCTCCAGGGGCGATTACGCAAACCGTTCCGGCGCAACGCTTGTGACTTGGGAACAGGCTGCAAAGCGAATCCGGGAACTGCTTGATATGGGCAGATATATGCCGCAGGAAAGCCTTGACAAGATCAATGACAGAGAGCTTTCCGTCGTAGCGGATCGGCTGGTTACTTTTGTCCGGGATGTGCGTGGTGATGACGCAAAAGAGTATTTGCCGTCTATACGAGCAATCACGGAAAATGTTAAGGGCGGCTATCCTGAGGAAGTAAAAGCCGTAAAAGAACTGCTGTCCGATACAGAGCGCTTTGATACCATATTCCGTGAATATGATGATTTCCAAAACGCTGTTTCAAATGGAGCTGTTTCCGTATACAGATACGGTTATGAATATTCCGTGCCGTATGTTTTTGAGATACTCAAAGGTATGCGGCTTGCGCCTTTGAATTTCAAAGCTGCGGCGGACTTTGCGCCGCAAAGGGAGCGTTTCATAACCGAAGATGAGATCAAAAGAGTTATCCGAGGTCACGACGCAGCGTCTGAGTTCCGTCTTGCCACATACTCGTTCTTTTTATCCCATCCTGATGAAAGCGACAGAGTGCAGTATTTTAAAGATCACTACGGGTGGCAAGGCAGTTATAACGGCAATGACAATATTCAGTATGACGCAAAGGGTCTGCTGTTCAGCCACGGCAATCTGTCGGAGCCTTACGCAAAGGCGGAATTACCGTGGAAAAGGTATGTAAAATATGTAGGCGATATGATTGCCGGACGGGAGTTCCTTTCACAGGAGGATCTGGAATCCGTAGACGATTACGAAAGAAAACAGGTTGCAAAAGCCGTTATGGATTTTTGGATCGGCGTTCCATATGGTAATCAAAATCCCGATTTCTATAACGATTCGGATTATTGGAACTCTGTTGAAAAGATAGCCGGTCTGCTTGAAAGTCCCGAAGACGCCGAGGATATTCAGAAAGCAATGCTTGAAACGAGCAATGCCGTTACCTTTGAAGAAAGATACAAGGACTATGAGAAAAACGGTCTTAAGACCATAGAGGAATATGTAAACGGTACTTTTACCTGCTTTGGTGACAAGAGCAAAACAATCGAGCCGTTGGTTGATTTAGAAGAAACATTTAGTGCACCAGAAAACGATGAGGAAGAAACGATTTATGCAGTTCTCGGTGAACTGCGCATAGATGACATACGGCTTGAAACAAACGGAGAACATTTTACGGCAAGGAACAATGAAAATGTTTGGAGCGACAAAGAGTTTTATGCGTTTCTGATCAACGAGGCGTTTGTTTACACGGAAAACGGCGTTCTCGGAATTGATGATGAACTGCTCAATCGTTTTCTGCACTATGCTGAGCAAAGAGGTGTATCACCTGCCGAAAAAGAAACAGAATCACCCGATTATCCCGAAGAGGTGCAGAAAGCGCTTGATCTCATTGACGAATATCTGGAGGAAGAATTCGGCGAGGACAGCAAACCTGTTCACAGCGATCTTTCTAATATCGACCTTGCTTACACCACCACGGAGGACGATAAACACGAGATACAGGCAAGCGTTGACATCGTTCATTTCAGAATAACGCAAAAGGTTGACGGCAAGATCACGCAGCAAAGAACATATGACACCCTAAACGGCTTGACCGAAAGTGAGCTAAAAAACCTGCATTTTGATGCTTTAATCTATGTTGACGACGATACCTTGTCGGAACTTGAAAACGAGGAAAACCTCGCACAGACTGCCGATCTACAGCCTGCATTTATGACAGCGCCGAAAACAAATCCATATACCTTTGACCTGCACCCCGAAATTCCGCTTGACGAACGCCGCGATTTTGACTTTGCCAGTCACAAAATACAAGATGTGAACAAAAAAAAGCGGTTTTACAGGAACTATGCGGCTATTAAGGTCTTGAAAGATTGTCAATCAGAAAACCGATTCGCTACACCCGATGAGCAGATGATCTTGTCAAGATATTACGGCTGGGGCGGTATTCCCGAAGCCTTTGATGAAAGAGCGGATACCTGGAGAACCGAATATGCAATGCTGAAAAACATCTTAACGGATGACGAATACGCATCGGCAAGAAAAAGCACCCTCACCGCTTTCTATACCCCGCAGCCCGTTATCTCTGCCATATACAAGGTAATGGAAAACCTCGGCTTTAAGCAGGGCAATATTTTGGAACCGTGCTGTGCCATCGGCAACTTCATCGGTATGCTGCCCGAAAGTATGAAAGACAGCAAGATGTACGGCATAGAGATAGACAATATCTCGGCGAGCATCGCACAGCAGCTTTATCAGTCCTCCTCCGTTATGAACGCACCGTTCGAAAAGGCAGTGCTGCCGGACAGCTTCTTTGACGCCGTTATTGGCAATGTACCTTTCGGCGACTATTCCCTTGCCGATAAAAGATATGACAAGTTCCATTTTCTCATACACGATTATTTCTTTGCCAAATCGCTGGATAAGCTGAGACCCGGCGGCGTGATGTGCCTTGTCACTTCCAAAGGCACGATGGATAAGGAGAGCACGGAGGTGCGCCGGTATATCGCACAGAGAGCCGAGCTGCTCGGTGCCATCAGACTGCCGGACAATACCTTTAAAGGCAATGCCGGCACGGAGGTAACATCGGATATTCTGATCCTGCAAAAGCGTGACAGGATCATAGATATTGAACCCAATTGGATATTCCTTGATGAAGATGAGAACGGCATACGAATGAACAAATATTTCGTTGACCACCCCGATATGGTGCTCGGTGAAATGGTGATGCAGTCGGGCAGGTTCAAGCCCGAAAGCGCCTGCAAAGCCTATGAGGACAGAACGCTGGAGGAACAGCTTGAAGTCGCTGTTCAGAACATTAAGGGCGAGATCAGCGAATACACCCTTGAAGATGCACAGGAAAGCGAGGAAACATATATCCCCGCCGACCCGAATGTGCGCAATTTTTCCTACACCGTTGTGGACGGGCAGATCTATTTCCGTGAGAACTCTGTTATGCGTGAGGTGCAGACCTCGGAGACGGCAAAGAACAGAATCAAGGGTATGATCGAGATTCGGGACTGCGTTAAAAATCTTCTTGAAATGCAGACCGAGGACTATTCCGACGCAGCAATCGAGACCGAACAGCACAGACTGAACGAGATCTACGATACCTTCGTCAAGAAATACGGATATATCAATTCACGGGGCAATGCGTCCGCCTTTTCCGATGACAGCTCATACTTCCTTATATGCTCCCTTGAGATATTCAAAGACGGCGAGTTTGAGCGCAAGGCGGATATGTTTACTAAACGGACGATTCAGCCGCATATCGCCAAAACACACGCAGACACTTCCATTGAGGCTTACGGCATCTCTATCGGAGAAAAAGCAAAAGTGGATATGCCCTTTATGTGTGAACTGACGGGCAAGAACGAGGAGGAAATCTATTCTGACCTAAAAGGCGTTATCTTTCTCAACCCTGCTTATGACGAAAATAGCGGGAGTGTTTCAAAGTATTTGCCTGCCGATGAATATCTTTCGGGGAATGTACGCTTAAAACTTCGTGAGGCAAAGAGATTATCCGAAAACGATGAAAGGTTTATGGTTAATGCGCAGGCGCTTGAAAAGGTACAGCCTGTTGATCTGAAAGCAAATGAGATCGAAGTGCATCTCGGCGTCACCTGGCTGCCGCTGGAGATCATTGACCGCTTTATGTATGAGACTTTTCAAACGCCGTACTATACAAGGAGCGCCATCAAGGTACACTACAACGAGCTTGCGAATGTATGGAACATCACAAACAAGTCGGCGGATAACATAAATCTTACCGTTACGCAGAAATACGGCACAAGCAGAAAGAACGCTTTTCATATCCTTGAAGCCACGCTTAATCTGCGCAATGTGCGTGTGTTTGACTATGAAGAAGATGAAAACGGAAAAAGAGTCGCTGTCCTCAACAAAAAGGAAACAGCGATTGCACAGGCAAAGCAGGAGCTGATCAAACAGACCTTTAAGGAATGGATATGGAAAGACCCCGAACGCCGTGAAAAACTCTGCAAGCTGTACAACGAAAAGTTTAACAGTATTCGCCCCCGTGAATATGACGGCAGCCATATCGTATTTGATGGAATGAATCCGGAGATCACTTTGAGAACGCATCAGAAGAACGCCGTTGCAAGGGGTATTTACGGCGGCAACACGCTGCTTGCACACTGCGTAGGCGCAGGAAAGACCTACACGATGGCGGCAATCGCCCCGGAAAGCAAAAGACTTGGATTGTGTTCCAAGTCTTTATTTGTTGTACCAAACCATCTTGTATCCCAATGGGCAAGCGAATATCTCACGCTGTATCCGTCCGCAAAGATACTTGCCGCAACGAAAAAGGACTTTGAAACGAAGAACAGAAAGAAGTTCTGCGCAAGGATCGCCACGGGAGATTATGACGCCGTCATCATCGGGCATTCGCAGTTTGAAAAGATACCCGTCAGCATCGGCAGGCAGATGTTCACCCTGCAAAAGCAGATCGACGAACTGGTAGAAGGCATAGCCGAGCTGAAACAAAGCAAAGGCGAGCGTTTTACCGTAAAGCAGCTTGAAGCGACCAAAATACGCCTGGAAAACAAGCTACAAAGGCTCAACGACCAAAGCGGCAAGGATGATGTTGTCACCTTTGAGGAACTCGGCGTAGACAGATTGTTTGTAGACGAGGCGCACTACTACAAAAACCTTTTCGTCTATTCCAAGATGAAGAATGTGGGCGGTATTTCCCAAATTGAGGCGCAGAAGTCCAGCGATATGTTTATGAAGTGCCAATATCTTGACGAGCTTACCGAAAGCAAGGGCATCACCTTTGCGACAGGCACGCCGATCAGCAACTCTATGGTGGAGTTATATACCATGCAGAGATACTTGCAGTATGACCTGCTGAAAGAGTACGGCTATGTGAACTTTGATTCGTGGGCGGCGCAGTACGGCGAAACGGTAACTGCTGTTGAACTTACGCCGGAGGGCACGGGCTACCGCACCAAAGTCCGCTTTGCGAGGTTTAACAATCTGCCGGAGTTAATGGCGATGTTCAAGGAATGTGCTGACATACAGACCTCGGATATGCTGAAACTTCCCGTGCCGAAAGCAAACTACCACAACATTTCCGTAAAGCCGTCTGAAATGCAGAAAGAAATGGTAGCAAACCTCGGAGAACGAGCCGAAAAGATAAGGGCGGGCGCAGTCAAGCCGTATGAGGACAATATGCTGAACATTACCAATGACGGCAGAAAGCTGGCGCTTGACCAAAGGCTTATCAACCCATCACTTCCCGATTTTGAGGGCAGCAAGGTAAACGCCTGTATCAGCAACATCTATGATATATGGAAAGATACGGCGGCTCAGAGATCCACGCAGCTTGTATTCTGCGATCTGTCAACGCCTACGGCAAAGGGCACGGCACAGGTCGAAAACAGCGAAGAACAGGCAGATGTTTTCACAAATGTTTACGATGACATTCGCAAAAAACTGATTGCCAAAGGCATACCAGCCGAGGAGATCGCCTTTGTCCACAGCGCAAACAATGACAGGCAAAAGGCTGAGTTATTTGCAAAGGTGCGTTCGGGCAAGATGCGTATCCTGCTCGGTTCCACGCAGAAAATGGGCGCAGGCACCAATGTGCAGGACAGGCTGATCGCTTCCCACGATATTGACTGTCCGTGGCGTCCGTCAGACCTTGAGCAGCGTGCAGGCAGGATCATCCGCCAGGGCAACTCCAACCCCGAAGTTCATATTTACAGGTATGTAACAGAAAACACCTTTGACGCTTATCTCTACCAGCTTGTAGAAACAAAACAGAAGTTTGTCGGGCAGGTCATGACGAGCAAAACGCCTGTCCGCTCTATTGAAGATGTGGACGAGGCAGCGCTATCCTATGCCGAGATCAAGATGCTTGCAACAGGCAATCCTTATATCAAAGAGAAGATGGATCTCGATATTCAGGTGCAGAATTTGAAAATGCTTCAAAGCAACTATTTTGCAGAAAAGTATGACCTTGAGGATAAGGTTACTAAAGAATTTCCACAGGATATTGCAAGGTACAAAGCTCAAATAAAGGCGCTTGAGGTTGATATTAAAACTGCTGCCGAACACCCGAAAGCTGTTGATGACAGCTTTTCTGGAATGGTTATAAACGGAGTTAATTACACCGAGAAAAAAGACGCAGGCAAAGCTATACTCCAGATAATGAAGTCAATTAAGTCAAAGACAGAGACTTATCCTGTGGGCAGCTACCGTGGCTTTGATATGGAGCTATACATTGCTTTAGGCTTGGGAGCAACTTATATTCTTGCTATCAAAGGCGCAATGACGCACAAGGTCGAACTCGGCACAGATACATTCGGTAACATCACCAGAATAGACAACTGTATCGACCATTTGGCAGGAGATTTGGAGAAAGCAAAGAACAATCTTGCCGAAACAGAAAAAC
>NXNN01000079.1_pt1 | contig 16891 bp, 14 predicted proteins | sample 2041041 | NCBI WGS metagenome assembly NXNN01 (sample SAMN07660617, study PRJNA407663) | chicken gut metagenome | isolation source: caecum content treated with Lincosamide | host: Gallus gallus domesticus | place: Czech Republic: Brno | collected 2016 | reverse complement strand
GGCTACGGGGATTACGGCCCCTACGCCGTCAACGGCCCCCATGTCCACGAGTATCTTCAGGAGATGAACCGGGAGGTCCTGTCAAAGTACGATCTGATGACTGTGGGGGAGTGTTCGGGGGTTACCATTGAGGAAGCAAAAAAGTACGCCAATCAGGACGGCAGAGAGCTGAACATGGTCTTCCAGTTTGAGCACATGGATCTGGACGGGGGAGAGTCCTTCAAGTGGAATGACCGGAAGATCAATCTGGTGGAACTGAAGCAGGTGCTGACCAAGTGGCAGACAGAGCTGGCGGGAACAGCCTGGAACAGCCTGTTCTGGGATAACCATGATCTGCCCCGTATCGTATCGCGCTGGGGCGACGACGGAAAATACCGCAGAGAGTCTGCAAAAATGCTCGCCACCGTGCTCCACGGAATGCAGGGCACGCCCTATGTCTATCAGGGAGAGGAACTGGGGATGACGAATGTGAAGTTCCCGGATATCAGCAACTATGAGGATATTGAGACACTGAATATGTATCATGAAAGACTCAGTGCAGGATATAAAGAGGACGAGGTCATGCGCTCGATCTATGCGAAGAGCCGTGACAATGCCCGCACGCCGATGCAGTGGAGTGCAGAGAAGAATGCCGGTTTTACAACCGGAACGCCGTGGATCAGAGTGAATCCGAATTACACAGAGATCAATGCGCAGAGCGAAAAAAATGATCCGGATTCGGTATATAACTTCTACAGGAAGCTGATCCGGCTCAGGAAAGAGTATCCGGTCTTTGTGGACGGCAAATTTGAGCTGCTCCTGCCCGAAGATGAACAGATCTTTGCATATGTGCGCACGGACGGTGATACACAGATGCTCGTCTGCGCCAACTTTACGGGAGAACCGGCAGAGTGCCCGCTCAGTAAAGAATGGAGAGACGCAGAGGTGCTGATCTATAATTATGCCGGTGAGATGAACTGGAGTGCGGACGGTGATAAGATAGTGCTTAAGCCGTATGAGGCGGCCATAATGTATAAATAATTATCACATAACGTCAACCGTTGAAATGTGAAATCCGGCTTGACACATAACATCACCATGCGGTAGAATAACCGATGTAGAGAAAGCGTTGAAGAGGACAGTAAGCTGCCGGCGCATCGACAGAGAGGGATTCATTGGCTGGAAAGATCCTGTTGTGCGGCATGACTGAAGACCACCTCCGAGCGGCCCTAATAAGGCACGGTGATTCCGTTATCATCACATGAATTAAGATGGTTTTCCATGGAAAACAAGCAGGGTGGAACCGCGGGAGTATTTCCCGTCCCTGTATGGAGTGTTTCCGTGTGACTGCATAGATTTCAGAAAAGTAAGAGACATTCCGCGGAATGTCTCTTTTGCTTTTGTGCGATCGGATAGGGAGTCAAGGATTTCCCTATCCGATGGAGAGTCTTACAGGAGATTCCTGTGGGCGGGAATTTTATCAGCGTCAGCCGGAAAAGAAAAGAGAAGATAAAGAGAGAAAGGAAGAGAAAAAATGAAGATCACATTAAAAGACGGTTCATTTAAAGAGTATCAGGAGCCGAAGAGTGTGTATGAGATCGCTCTTGATATCAGCGAAGGACTTGCCAGAGTTGCCACATCCGGTGAGGTTGACGGAGAGGTTGTCGACTTAAGGACAGTGATCGATCACGACTGTGAGCTCAGCATCCTTACGTTCAATGATGAGAAAGGGAAAGGTGCGTTCCGCCATACGGCATCCCACATCATGGCTCAGGCGGTCAAGCGCCTGTATCCTGAGACAAAGCTTGCCATCGGACCGTCCATCGCAGACGGATTCTACTATGATGTAGACAGAGAGACTCCGTTTACAACAGAGGATCTGGAGAAAATCGAGGCGGAGATGAAGAAGATCGTCAAGGAGAATCTTGAGATCAAACAGTATACGATGCCGAGAAATGAGGCGCTCGAGTACTTCAAAGAGAAGGATGAGCCCTACAAAGTAGAGCTGATCGAGGATCTGCCGGAGGGCGAGACCATCAGCTTTTATTCCCAGGGAGAGTTTACAGATCTCTGTGCAGGCCCGCACCTTATGACGACCAAACCGGTAAAAGCCTTCAAGCTGACAAGCCTTGCAGGTGCATACTGGAGAGGCGACGAGCATAATAAAATGCTGCAGAGAATCTATGGTACTGCATTTCCGAAGAAAGCAGAGCTCGAAGAGTATCTGACAATGATCGAAGAGGCAAAGAAGCGCGACCACAGGAAGCTTGGAAAAGAACTGGGCCTGTTCATGATGCGCGAGGAGGGGCCTGGATTCCCGTTCTTCCTGCCAAACGGAATGGTGCTTAAGAACACACTGCTCGACTACTGGAGAGAGATCCACCGCAAGGCCGGATACGTGGAGATCAGCACGCCGATCATGCTGAGCCGTCATCTGTGGGAAACTTCCGGGCACTGGGATCACTATAAAGAAAATATGTATACAACAGTGATCGATGATGTGGATTTTGCCATCAAGCCGATGAACTGCCCGGGCGGTATCCTTGTCTATGAGTCAGAACCCCGTTCCTATCGTGATCTTCCGATTCGTATGGGAGAACTGGGACTGGTACACCGCCATGAGAAATCAGGACAGCTCCACGGACTGATGCGCGTGCGCTGTTTTACACAGGACGATGCGCATATCTTCATGACTCCGGAGCAGATCAAGGATGAGATCAAGGGTGTAGTAAAACTGATCGACGAAGTATACAGCCTCTTCGGATTCAAATATCATGTAGAGCTTTCTACACGTCCGGAGGACAGCATGGGAAGCGATGAAGACTGGGAGATGGCAACAGACGCCCTCAGGGCAGCCCTCGACGATATCGGACTTTCTTATGTTGTAAATGAAGGGGACGGTGCGTTCTACGGACCGAAGATCGATTTCCATCTGGAGGATTCCATTGGAAGAACATGGCAGTGCGGTACGATCCAGCTCGACTTCCAGCTTCCGCTGCGGTTTGATCTGGAATATACAGGCGCAGACGGAGAGAAACACAGACCGATCATGATCCATCGAGTTGTATTCGGGTCTATCGAACGTTTTATCGGTATCCTGATCGAGCACTTCGCGGGTGCGTTCCCGACATGGCTTGCACCGGTACAGGTGAAAGTCCTGCCAATCTCCGACAAACATATGGAGTACGGCATGAAAGTCCTGAACGAACTGCAGGCAGCAGGCATCCGCGCCGAGATCGATACCCGCGCCGAAAAGATCGGTTACAAGATCCGTGAGGCACAGATGAAGAAGATCCCGTACATGCTCGTCGTCGGTGCGAAAGAAGAGGAAGAAGAAAAAGTATCTGTCAGAAGCAGGGCAAACGGAGACGAGGGCCAGTGCGGACTTGGAGAGTTTGTAGAGAAGATCAAAGAAGAAATTGATTTGAAGAAATAAAATTCCGTATTTATCGGACTGAATGCCAATGATATAAGGTCCGAAAACGGACGGAGATGAGGCATGGAAATACTTTTTTGAGATGACCGGCATGTGCTTCAGGCTCCGCTATGTAATTCGGGAAAAATTAAAGGTTCCGAAAGATGATTAAATGCAAAGCCTGAAAATGGAGAACTCGGCTTCGCCTCAAACACTCCATTTTCAGGCTTAACATCATCTTCCGGAGCCTTAACTTTTTCCGTCGAATTACTCCGAAGTCGCCTTCCTCACATACCGGTCATCTTTTTTTAAGTATTCCTCTGCCTCACCTCTGTCCGTTTTCTGCTTTATCAGATTCGGCAGTCACTCCGCCAAAACTGAAAATCAAAGCAACCAGTTGAAATGGGAACGGAGTCGATAAAGTTCACCCTTTCAACCAGTTTTTTGTAAATTCAGTGATTGTTGGAGAGGCGTTTCCGATTGAGAAAACACAGAAAATCAAACGGATACAGCCTATATGATGCACCTTTCGGATCAGGCGGGATTGTAATGCGGACGGTGACTGTGTAAGGTCGTTAGACAAAGTTAAAGCCTGTGATGTGGCGTTAATCAAGCAAATGAAGTTGTCTGAGTGAAACGAGTTGCTTCATTTGCTTGATTGTTCTTAGCCATATCGCAGGCTTGTTACTTTGTCTTATGACCTGTAACCGGAGCCGGAAGCATTACAATCCCGCCTGATCCGAATACGTATTTCATTCCACTGTATCCGAGTGATTTTCGGACGTTTTACTGAGAAAATATCTCTCCGGCAAACACAAATTTACACTTGCATTTATATTCCACTAGTGCTATCCTTTATTTTGCTGTGTTCATACACAGTGAAAAAGTACTCAGGAGAGTCTCTTTTACAGTTCCATACCGGTCAGCGAAACCGGCATATCTGTAGAAGGGCGCCGAAGGTGTAAGCGTTGATACTCTGGTATTCCTGCTCTTGTAGGAAAGCGGAGCAAAAACGTGAGTCTCTCAGGCAAAAGGATGGAGGTATAAAGGAATGTTGGAGCAGATCAACAAAATTATTACTGCAGTTCAGGGCGCTGTGTGGGGGCTGCCGCTGATTCTTCTTATCCTGTTTACAGGATTTCTACTCACAGTCAGGCTGGGGCTTTTACAGGTAAGGCATCTCGGCAAAGCATTCAAATTCATGATCAAAAATGAAGAAGAAGGACACGGGGAAGTGACCAGTTTCGGGGCACTGTGTACCGCACTGTCCGCAACCATCGGGACCGGAAATATCGCCGGTGTGGCGACTGCGCTTGCGGCCGGAGGACCGGGAGCACTGTTCTGGATGATCGTGGCAGCGTTTCTCGGAATGGCTACGAAGTATGCGGAAGGACTTCTGGCGATCAAGTACCGTACTGTGGACAAGGACGGACACATTCTGGGCGGACCGTTCTATTACATTGAGAACGGCATGGGAAAGAAATGGAAATGGCTGGCGAAGATCTTTGCGTTTTTCGGTGCGTGTGTAGGTCTTTTCGGGATCGGTACATTTACTCAGGTGAACAGTATTTCATCTGCAGTGACGAATTTCTTTGACCCGAATGCAGGCAATGTTGTTTCACTGTTCGGGAGAACATATTCATGGAGCACAGTGATCACATGTATTATTCTGACTCTCTGTGTCGGACTTGTCGTGATCGGAGGAATCAAGAGGATCGCGAAAGTGTCTGAGATCGTTGTGCCGTTTATGGCAATCCTGTATGTTGCACTGGGACTGATCATTATCTTTACTAATATTACGGCTGTTCCGGCCGCGGTTGTTTCTATCGTGAAGTCTGCATTTACAGGAAGTGCGCTTGCGGGCGGCGCAATGGGAAGTATGGTAGTTGCCATGCAGCAGGGTATCGCGAGAGGTATTTTCTCCAATGAATCCGGGCTTGGTAGTGCGCCGATCGCAGCAGCAGCCGCTGTTACGAAAGAGCCGGCACGTCAGGGGCTTGTATCTATGACAGGAACATTTATAGACACGATCGTGATCTGTACGATGACAGGTATTTCTGTTGTGATCGCCGGTTCATGGATGAATCCGGATCTGGAAGGCGTGGAAATCACGATGGATGCGTTCCAGAAGGGACTTCCGTTCCCGCCGGAAGCAGCGACATTTTGTCTGATGATCTGCCTGGTGTTCTTTGCATTTACAACGATCCTTGGCTGGAACTACTATGGAGAACGCTGTGTGGAGTATCTTTTTAACAGAAATCAGTCTGTTGTAAAAGGGTACAGATGGCTGTACATCGTGGCAGTCTTTATCGGACCTTACATGACAGTAGCGGCGGTATGGAATATCGCAGATGTATTTAATGCGCTGATGGCGTTCCCGAACCTGGTAGCGCTGCTGGCATTAAACGGAGTTGTCGTCAGGGAGTCAAAAGATTATTTTGCAAGGCTGAAGACAATGAAGTAAACATGTCTAATAAATGATTTATGATATCGCTAAGAACAGTCTTTATCCGGGATGACCGAGTACAGACTGTTCTTTTTTTGTTTTCTGAAAATAACAGAATATTCTGTAGAGCTGTTTTAGTTGTCATTACAAAAATATAAAATGATTTCTTTTTCCTGCTAATCATCTGAGAAAGCAGTGTTGTTCTGAAAATACATGATGATGTGTTTTGGGGATTGCAATATACTATATTTTGTATTAGAATGGATTCCAGACGGATATACAGCTCCTCACGGGAAGACTCCCGGGGCTGTTCCAAATAGAGGCAATTAAGGAGAAGGCAGTATGAAGATTATTAAAAGAAACGGTTCCGAAGAGATATTCGACAACAGGAAGATCGTGAGGGCGGTCACAAAAGCGGATATAAAAGCAGAAAACAGAAGCCTGACAGACGCGCAGATCGAGGATATCGCGGAATTTGTGGAATTTAAGTGCAACAAACTGAACCGCGCCGTGTCTGTTGAGGAGATACAGGATATGGTAGAGAACCAGATCATGGCGACAGGCGCGTTTGATCTTGCAAGGAGATACGTGAGATACCGCTATAAACGTTCCCTTGTGCGTAAAGCAAACACAACTGATAACCGGATCCTTTCACTCATCGAGTGCAACAATGAGGATGTAAAACAGGAAAATTCCAATAAAAATCCGGCTGTCAACAGTGTACAGAGAGATTATATGGCGGGAGAGGTGAGCCGTGACCTGACCCAGAGGATGCTCCTCCCGGAGGATATTGTAGAGGCTGACAAACAGGGGATCATTCATTTCCATGATTCCGATTATTATGCTCAGCATATGCATAACTGCGATCTGGTAAATCTCGAAGATATGCTGCAGAACGGCACTGTCATCAGCGGAACAATGATCGAGAAGCCGCACAGCTTCTCAACGGCCTGCAATATCGCCACACAGATCATCGCCCAGGTAGCCAGCAACCAGTACGGTGGTCAGAGTATTTCGCTTGCGCACCTGGCGCCTTTCGTACAGGTGTCAAGAGACAAGATCCGCGCAGAGGTGGAAGAGGAGATGCGCACGATCGGCTTTGACTGTCCGGCTGAGCAGCTCAATGCGATCGTTGAGGGACGCCTGAAAAAGGAGATTACCAAAGGTGTCCAGACCATCGAATATCAGGTCATCACACTGATGACAACGAACGGACAGGCTCCGTTCCTCACAGTGTTCATGTATTTAAATGAAGCGAAGAGTGAGGCGGAGAAGAAAGATCTTGCCATGATCATCGAAGAGACGCTCAAGCAGCGTTACCAGGGCGTGAAGAACGAGGCGGGAGTCTGGGTGACTCCGGCGTTCCCGAAGCTTATCTATGTGTTGGAAGAAGATAATGTGGAGGAAGGAACCCCGTATTACTATCTGACAGAACTTGCCGCAAAGTGTACGGCAAAGCGACTTGTACCGGATTACATTTCCGAGAAGAAGATGAAAGAACTCAAAGAGGGAAACTGTTTCCCGGTAATGGGATGCAGGAGTGCCCTGAGTCCGTGGAAAGATGAGAATGGTCAATATAAATTCTACGGGCGTTTCAACCAGGGAGTTGTGACGATCAACCTTGTGGACGTAGCACTTTCTTCCGGAGGAGATATGGATAAATTCTGGAAGATTTTTGATGACAGACTGGATCTGTGCTACCGCGCTCTCATGTGCAGGCACAACAGACTGAAAGGCACGCTCTCCGATGCAGCTCCGATCCTCTGGCAGTTCGGAGCTCTTGCACGGCTGCAAAAGGGCGAGAAGATCGACAAACTGCTCTATGGCGGATATTCCACAATATCTCTTGGTTATGCAGGGCTGTACGAATGTGTGAAATACATGACAGGCAAATCCCATACTGATCCGGAAGCAACACCGTTTGCACTGGATGTTATGAAGCATATGAATGATGCGTGTGACAAGTGGAAAGAGGAGACGAACATCGGATTCAGCATCTACGGATCACCGATCGAGAGTACGACTTATAAATTCGCAAAATGCCTGCAGAAGAGATTCGGCATCGTGCCGGGCGTGACTGACAAGAGCTATATCACGAACAGCTATCATGTGCATGTAAGCGAGGAAATTGATGCATTCTCCAAACTGAAATTCGAGTCACAGTTCCAGGCCCTCTCTACAGGCGGCGCGATCAGTTATGTGGAAGTGCCGAATATGCAGGACAACATACCGGCAGTGCTTCAGGTAATGCGGTTTATTTACGATAATATTATGTATGCTGAGCTGAACACAAAGAGTGATTACTGCCAGGTGTGCGGTTACGACGGAGAGATCCAGATCGTGACAACAGAGGACGGCAAGCTTGAGTGGGAGTGCCCGCACTGCGGCAACAGAGACCAGGACAAGCTGAATGTGGCAAGACGTACCTGCGGCTATATCGGAACGCAGTTCTGGAATCAGGGGAGGACGCAGGAGATCAAGGAGAGAGTGCTGCATTTGTAGTAACAGTTCAGCCATCTGGTGTCAGGAGACGGATGTATGCCCGCATATGAATCCGGCGACTGACAATCAGAAGGCTGAACTGTTACTATCTGGCATGGTGAATATGTGAAATAGGCGGGAGAAAATATGCACTACGGAGAAATTAAAAAATGTGATATCGCTAACGGAGAGGGAGTCAGAGTCTCCCTCTTCGTTTCAGGCTGTACCCATCACTGTCCGGGGTGTTTTAATCAGGATACATGGGACTTCAGCTATGGAAATGAGTATACAGATAAGACGGAAAAAGAAATTCTGGATGCACTTTCACCGGGATATGTAAATGGTCTGTCGCTGCTTGGAGGAGAGCCGTTTGAGCCACAGAACCAGAAGGTGCTTGTACAGCTCTTAAGGAAAGTGAAAGAGCGGTATCCGGAGAAAAATATCTGGTGCTATACCGGTTATCTCTATGACAGAGAATTGCTCAGCGAAAGCTGTGCAAGATGTGAACATACGGACGAGATGCTGTCCATGATAGATGTGCTTGTGGACGGGAGGTTCGTGGAAGCGTTGAAAGACATCAGGCTGGTGTTCCGCGGATCGTCCAATCAGCGGATCATTGATGTGAAAAAAAGTCTGGAGAGCGGTGAGATTGTGCCGTGGGAAGCAAAAGTGAAGCGCGGAATGTAAATCGTGCCTTTTGTTTTCATGCCTTTTCCGGCACATCCTGAGAATCCGGATCAGAAATCTCTTGACTTATTTTAATGTTCTTTTTATAATGGTTGAGTATATTGCAAAGACTTAGAAGAGAAGTAGTAGGAGCGTAGCGTTTTCAGAGAGCTGCCGGAAGGTGAGAGGCAGCAGCGTAAACTCTGAACTGGTCTCGGAGTCCTTCTGCTGAAATTATAAATGGAAACAACCATGCCGCTAGGCTCGAAAACACCTCGCCAAGCCGGCAGGTTGTACTTTACCACTAGGCTCGAAAATACCTCACCAAGTGGTATAAGTAGGCAGAAGCGGGAATTCCCGTTACAGAATCAATGAGTGCATCGGACTTTGGTCAGATGAATGAGAGTGGTACCACGGAAAATAAGCCTTTTCGTCTCTTGATATGAGAAGAAAAGGCTTTCTTTATCAACTAATGTATGAAAGAGAGGAATCGTCAGATGGGTACAAAGATCGTGTACAACCACAGAGCAATTGAGAAAAAATGGCGTGAGAAATGGGAAGAGGATCCGGTCAATCCGAAAGTGGATGACAGCGGAAAAGAGAAAGAGAAATATTACTGCCTTGATATGTTCCCGTATCCGTCAGGAAACGGACTTCATGTGGGACACTGGAGAGGCTATGTGATCTCCGATGTGTGGAGCCGTTATAAACTTCAGCAGGGTTACTATATCATCCATCCGATGGGATGGGATGCTTTCGGACTTCCGGCTGAGAACTATGCCATCAAGATGGGCGTTCACCCGGCAAAATCCACAGCTGAGAACGTAGCAAACATTAAGAAGCAGATCAATGATATCGCAGCGCTTTATGACTGGGATATGGAAGTAAACACAACAGATCCGAATTTCTACAAATGGACACAGTGGATTTTCGTGAAAATGTTCAAGGCCGGCCTTGCATATGAGAAAGAGTTCCCGATCAACTGGTGCCCGTCCTGTAAGACAGGTCTTGCAAACGAGGAAGTTGTAAACGGTAAATGCGAGCGCTGCGGCGCGGAAGTGACGAAGAAAAATCTCCGTCAGTGGATGCTCCGTATCACAAAGTACGCAGACCGTCTGTTAAATGACCTGGATAAGCTGGACTGGCCGGAGAAAGTTAAGAAGATGCAGACAGACTGGATCGGAAAATCCTACGGCGCTGAAGTTGATTTTCCGGTTGAGGGAAGAGACGAGAAGATAACGGTATACACGACAAGACCGGATACGCTTTACGGCGCAACATTTATGGTACTTGCACCGGAGCACGAGCTTGCGAAATCCCTCGCCACACCGGAGACAAAAGACGCGGTAGAGAAATACATCTACGAAGCGTCCATGAAATCAAACGTAGATCGTATGCAGGACAAAGAGAAGACAGGTGTATTTACGGGAAGCTATGCGATCAACCCGTTAAACGGAGCGAAGACGCCGATCTGGCTGTCCGATTATGTGCTTGCTGATTACGGTACAGGAGCCATCATGTGCGTGCCGGCTCATGACGACCGTGACTTTGAGTTTGCAAAGAAGTTTGATATTCCGATCGTTCAGGTCATCGCGAAAGACGGCAAAGAGATCGAGAATATGACAGAGGCATATACAGAGGCCGCCGGAACAATGATCAACTCCGGCGAGTGGAACGGCATGGAGTCAGCCGTGCTGAAAAAAGAAGCCCCGCACATCATCGAGGAGAGAGGACTGGGACGTGCGACAGTGAATTATAAGCTCCGCGACTGGGTATTCTCCCGTCAGCGTTACTGGGGCGAGCCGATACCGATCATTCACTGTCCTGACTGCGGATGCGTGCCGGTGCCGGAGGAAGAACTTCCGCTTACACTCCCGGACGTAGAGTCCTACGAGCCGACAGGAACCGGAGAATCACCGCTTGCGGCGATTGACGAATGGGTAAACTGTACATGCCCGGTATGTGGAAAACCGGCCAAGAGAGAGACAAACACTATGCCTCAGTGGGCAGGATCTTCATGGTATTTCCTGCGCTATGTGGACAATCACAATGATAAAGAACTGGTTTCCAGAGAAAAGGCGGACAAATACCTGCCGGTAGATATGTATATCGGCGGCGTGGAGCACGCGGTACTGCATCTTCTGTACTCCAGATTTTATACAAAGTTCCTGTATGACATCGGTGTGATCGACTTTGACGAGCCGTTCCACAAGCTGTTCAACCAGGGAATGATCACAGGAAAGAATGGGATCAAGATGAGTAAGTCCAAAGGAAATGTAGTTTCGCCGGATGACCTTGTACGCGATTACGGCTGCGATTCCCTGAGAATGTACGAGCTGTTCGTAGGACCGCCGGAGCTGGATGCCGAGTGGGATGACCGCGGAATCGACGGCGTCAACCGTTTCCTGAAACGTCTCTGGAACCTGCTCCAGGACAGCAAGGACGGAGATATCAAGGCTACGAAAGAGATGATCAAACTCCGTCATAAGATGGTTTACGATATCACAAGCCGTCTGGAGAGCTTCAGCCTGAATACTGTTATCTCCGGTTTCATGGAGTACAACAACAAGTTTATCGAAGTTGCCAAGAAAGAGGGCGGCATCGATAAAGAGACACTGGAGACAATCGCAGTCCTCGTCTCCCCGTTTGCACCGCATTTCGCAGAGGAGATGTGGGAACAGCTTGGCCACAATGAGACTGTCTTCAAGGCAGGCTGGCCGACCTATGATGAGAATGAGATGAAAGATGACGAGATCGAGATCCCGGTACAGATCAACGGCAAGACAAAAGCTGTCATCAGCATTCCCGCCGAGGCCACAAAGGACGAGGCGATTGCGGCAGGAAAAGAAGCTGTTGCCGACAAGCTGACAGGCAATGTGATCAAAGAGATCTATGTGCCGAAGAAGATTGTGAATATCGTAATGAAATAATGCTGAAATAAGATAAAAGAAAGCCGAGAACCCCTGAAAAGAGAGAACTCGGCTTTCTTTATATATTATTTGCAAGATAGTTCAGATACAGCCCGATGTCGGCAATTCGTTCCACCCGCTGTAGTGTGAACTCTACGGGAATATCGCCGCCGTTACCCGTGCATTTTATACCGGAATGTGATACCATACAGGTATAGCCAAAGTATGTAATGAGGCGCAGAGAAACAGCGCTGATCTGTAAATGACTTGAAAGGGAGAGGAGGACACAGGATGAAGAATTATTCGGAAGATGCCGGCAGGCAGTACCATATACAGGTGGCAAAAGGAGAAGTGGGACGATACGTGATCATGCCGGGAGACCCCAAGAGGTGTGCAAAGATCGCAAAATATTTTGATGATCCTGTCCTGATTGCTGATAATCGGGAATTCATTACATATACCGGAACTCTGGATGGAGAAAAGGTCAGTGTGACATCCACGGGGATTGGCGGTCCGTCTGCTTCGATCGCAATGGAAGAACTGTACCGCTGCGGAGCAGATACATTTGTCAGGATCGGAACGTGCGGCGGAATGCAGCCGGAGGTAAAGAGCGGCGATATCGTGATCGCCACGGGTGCGATACGCATGGAGGGGACAAGCCGGGAATATGCGCCCATCGAATTCCCTGCGGTTCCGGATCTGAAAGTGACGAACGCTCTGGCCGATGCGGCAGAACAAAAAGGCTATCCGTATCACACAGGCGTCGTACAGTGTAAGGATTCCTTTTACGGACAGCATGAGCCGGAAGTAAAGCCGGTGAGCTATGAACTGCTGAATAAGTGGGAGGCATGGAAACGTCTCGGATGTCTTGCTTCAGAAATGGAGTCAGCAGCACTGTTTGTAGTTGCAAGCTGCCTCAAAGTGAGAGTCGGCTCTTGTTTCCTTGTCCTTGCAAATCAGGAACGGGAGAAGCTGGGACTGGATAATCCGGTCATACACGACACCGATATGGCGGTCCAGGTGGCGGTGGAAGCCATTCGCGGTCTTATCCGTTCCGACCGGGAGAAGGACAGGTAAAGAGACGGTAAAAAAAGAAACGAGGTAGAGGATGATGGAGATAAATGAGATCTTAGCACACGTAGACCATACACTTTTGGCACAGACAGCTACATGGGATGAAATCCGTCAGATCTGTGATGACGGAATTATATACCATACAGCATCGGTTTGTATTCCGCCGAGTTATGTAAAGCAGGCCAGTGACTATGTGAACGGAAAGACTGCTGTCTGCACAGTGATCGGATTCCCAAACGGATATATGACTACGGCGGCCAAGGAATTTGAGACAAAGGACGCTATCACAAACGGGGCGGATGAGATTGATATGGTCATTAATATCGGATGGCTCAAAGACAGGAAGTATGATCTTATAGAAAAGGAGATCTGTACACTAAAAGCAGCATGTGGAGTCAAAATTCTTAAAGTCATTATAGAGACCTGTCTGTTGACAGACGAAGAGAAAGCGAAAATGTGTCGGATCGTGACAGAGACCGGAGCAGATTATATCAAGACTTCCACCGGATTTTCCAGCGGCGGAGCCACATTGGAAGATATTAAGCTGTTCGCTGAAAATGTGGGGCCGGATGTGAAGATCAAGGCAGCAGGCGGGATCTCATCTCTGGAAGATGCGGAAAAATTTCTGGCGCTCGGGGCAGACCGTCTCGGTACGAGCCGTATTGTGAAGATCGTAAAAGATATAAACCGGTAACAGGATGTTGTATATCAGCTTGACAGAGGACACGTATGATAGTATGCTTTTTAGTGGAGCAGACTGCTCTTTGGAGAGCAGATACACAGGAGAGAGAGGAATTAATCAATGGCTAATGATCATGGAGAACAGATAAGAATCGTACAGGAGACTGTGGCAGGAAAGGAAATCACGTTCGCACACGTGATGGGCGGTCCGTCTCCGATCATATATCAGAAACTGGGGTTGAATCCGCAGGTGGATTACCGCTCATCGGCAATCGGTATCATGAATATGACGCCGCCGGAGTCTGCCGTGATCGCATCAGATATCGCAGTCAAGAGCGGAAACGTTTATCTTGGATTTGCAGACCGTTTTACAGGGACACTGATCATAACAGGCGAGATTTCTGATGTTACGACAGCACTGACGGAAATCGTGGAATACTTCCGCGATTCTCTGGGATATGTAGTCTGCAACATTACAAAGAGATAGGAAGTGCATCCATGGCTCGAATGACGAAAGAGGAACTGCTGGAAAAGCTGTTCCACGATGATTACGAACATCTGAAAGGAAAGAAGCTGCGCATGACGCGTGTCCGCGTACCCGGGAAAGAAGTGTGCATGGCGCATATAATCAGTCCGTCCGACACACGGATCTACCAGAATCTTGCGCTCCATATCGGAGTCCATGAAGGTGAGGATCATACCGGGGAGTCCATCGGTCTTATGAGATTTACCCCCTGGGAGGCTGTGGTAGTGGCAGCAGATACTGCGACAAAAAGCGCGCATGTAGAGATCGGTTTTATGGATCGTTTCTGTGGTTCTCTTATTATCACCGGTGGCCTGGCCGAGGTACAGACAGCGGTGGAGGGAGTCGTCAGATTCTTCGACGAGGTTCTGGGATTTAAGACCTGTGAGATACACAGGAGTTAGAGAAAGTTAAGTAAGGTGACAGCATGAGAAAGATGTTTCTGATGGGCAGGAGCGAAGCGGGAAAAACTTCCCTGACGCAGGCACTCAAAGGAGAAGAACTTCATTATATAAAAACACAGTATACAAACACAGAGGATGATACGATCGACTCCCCGGGAGAGTATGCAGAATCCAAACGCTTCAGCGTGGGGCTTGCCTGCTTTTCGTTTGAGGCGGACGTGGTCGCTATCGTACAGGCGGCGGATGAGCCGTTTAATCTGTTCGGAGACAGCAGCAGGGCATTCATCCAGCGCCCGCTGATCGGTATTATCACGAAAATCGATTCTCCGTACGCCAACATCCCGATGGTCAGACAGTGGCTGCTCAATGCCGGATGCGAGCGCATCTTCATGGTGAATAATGTGACAAGAGAAGGTGTCGATGAACTGATCGAATATCTGTCAGAAGACACACCGAGTCTGTCACTGGAACAGGCCATGTTCAAAAAGCGCCTCGGACTGAACGAGTGGGATCCGCTGCCGGAGGGAGTGGAGTATCCGATGGAAATACAGACCGGCAGTCCATCATAAAGAGGATATTTTTTGGCAGACTTATAAGAATATATAAAAGAAATAGAAAGGTACAGAACAAACATTCGATTTGTTCTGTGTTTTTTATATGCTGTTTGCTATAATCAGATTTGACATAAATGATAATTCAAATAACTACAAAAGCCGCAAAGGAGAGCTTTTATCATGGATCATTTTGAATTGATATCAGAATACAAGCCTACCGGCGACCAGCCTCAGGCGATCGCCGATCTGGTCAAAGGTTTCGAAGAAGGCAACCAGTGCCAGACACTTCTGGGCGTCACCGGCTCCGGAAAGACTTTCACGATGGCGAATGTCATCCAGCAGTTAAATAAGCCGACGTTGATCATTGCCCACAACAAAACTTTGGCAGCGCAGCTCTACGGGGAGTTCAAGGAGTTTTTCCCGAACAATGCCGTAGAGTATTTCGTCTTCTAGTGTGCCATGGCCGGAAAATGAGGTATATTTAGTGCTTTTTCGTGCTGTTTAGTCCAGATTTTGTGACTTTTTGCAGGAAAAATTCGTAATGAGATTGCAGTAGCATAGAACTGACAATTGCGTAATATAATACAAGTACATAGTATAGCGATTGAAATACAAGTATGGACTGCTGCTTGACATTTTTATTAGACGCTGTGTATAATAAAGGTACAAAGAAGAGTGGTCCTGCTTAGTGGACGATTCAAAAAGGTGTTTCCCTACCAAGTGGGATATAATAGTCGGAACGGCGACTTTAAATCCGTTTCCATCGGTCGGGATGAAGACCTAAAACTCATTCCCATTACAGAGTAAACTGCTAAAAATCAGAAAAAGGATGGCTGTGGTCATCCTTTTTTCTTTGAAAGGAAAGTACAATGTCTGAAAAAAGCTTTAAAGAACGTGTTCGAGAGGAAATGATAAATGCTGCTATACAATATAAATAGGTTTATGTGGATTATGAATACTTAATTTGCTCAGAAGCATTTGTTGAACAGGATTTTTATATCGTGGCAGGGAGAGAAGATAACTTTCAACATTTAACAGCCGAGAAATATTTAATGGCAGCGTGACAACAATATAAGAAAGAAATCATAAAAAAAGTACAGATGTACACCCGAACATTTGTACTTTTTTTGCTTTTCGACCTATATACTTTTATCATTATCTTTGCTATAATGTCCGAAAGAGCAGAGACAGGTATATACAAAACTGACTGCCATGCTCGTTAATGCTATCTTGTGTTATTTAGTCCTCAAAAAAGTGTTTTGTGACTTTTGCCTTTCTGGATTCGTAATGGAGCCCTATAAGGCTATTATTTTGACATTTTCGTTACGAATGAATTTTTTGAGGGTGGCTGATATTGAACGTATCAAAAGTCACAAAGGAGAGATTTTGCTATGGATAAATTCGTTTTAAAGGCCCCGTATCAGCCCACAGGCGCGATCAGCCGCAGGCAATCGAGGCGCTTGTAAAAGGGTTCAAGGAAGGCAATCAATGCCAGACTTTACTAGGGGTTACGGGTTCTGGAAAGACGTTTACGATGGCCAACGTGATCGAGCAGTTGCAGAAACCGACACTGGTCATTGCCTATAATAAAACACTGGCTGCTCAGTTGTACGGAGAATTCAAGGAGATGTTCCCTGATAACGCAGTGGAATATTTTGTCTCTTAGTGTGCCGGGGCCGGAAAATGAGGTATATTTAGTGCTTTTTCGTGCTGCTTAGTCCAGATTTTGTGGACAGAATAGGACTAAACGGACTGGATG
>NXNN01000078.1_pt1 | contig 16925 bp, 16 predicted proteins | sample 2041041 | NCBI WGS metagenome assembly NXNN01 (sample SAMN07660617, study PRJNA407663) | chicken gut metagenome | isolation source: caecum content treated with Lincosamide | host: Gallus gallus domesticus | place: Czech Republic: Brno | collected 2016 | reverse complement strand
CACGGAGGACGGCACGCCGGCAGATCCGAAAGTCACATTCAATACACACCTGAAAATGCTTGAATCATTCTTTAAGATCGTGCTTGCGGATGCGCCCGTGGACGTCATCGAACTCATCAATAACCTTGTCGTGGAAACATACGAGCGGATGGGCATTACGGAGAATACCGACTGTTCGGCGTTTCCTGCGGACTACTTCCCGCTGTTTTCCGATCTTCTCGAAACGCTGCAATCGAAGGATAAGGAGAGTATGGACGATCTTACCAAGAGGGACATGCGCACGGCGGAGCTGTATCTCAAAAAGTTTGTGAGCGGGCGGTATTCGGACATTTGGAACGCGCCGTCCACGTTAAAGACGGATGCAGACCTTATAGACTTCGATTTCCAGAGCCTGTTCGCAAACAAAAACAACGTCGTGGCGAACGCGCAGATGCTGCTTATCTTCCGTTTTATCGAACAAGAAGTCATCAATGCGCGAGAAAGGAACAAGGGCGGGGCAAACCTTCATACGCTCATCATTGCAGACGAGGCGCACCTCTACATAGACCCGAAGTTCCCGATTGCGCTCGACTTCTTCTATTCGATGTCAAAGCGTATCCGCAAGTATAACGGCTCGTTCGTCCCCGCCACGCAGAATATCGCCGATTGGAATGCCAACGAGGAACTGCGGGGCAAGACCTCGGCGATCATCAAGAACAGTCAGTATAGCTTTATTTTCAAGCTGTCCGCGCCCGACATGAAGGACGTGCTTGACATCTACAAGGCGGGCGACAGCTTCAACGACGAGGAACAGCGCATGATCATTTCGGCGGTGACGGGGCAGACGTTCTTTGTGGGAAGCACGGAACTGCGGAATTGTATCCTCGTCAAAGCGGGGGACTATACCCAGTCACTCTTTGAAGAACGGAAAGAGGAGGAAACGAATTGAGAAGTAAAACGAAGAGAGTAACGGCACTTACAATCTTTGCCGTGTTGCTCGCGTTGCTTTCCGCATTGCTGTTGCTGCCGAACGGCGCAGCGACGGCAAGCGCGGCGACGACGCCGAAATATACGGTGAGTTTTGACTATACCTGTTACTATCAGTACAATACATCGAAAAAGGTGGATAGTTCGGGAACGGGTACGACGTCCGCAACGGTCAAGGACTCGAAAGGCAAATCAACCACGCTCACCGTTGCCATGTACGGCAGTTCGTCGTCCGGTACGGGAACGCTCGCAAACGGCGGCACCATCAAATCGGATACGGTCAATATCGTCATCTCGTCGGGCTATCAATGGCATTCCATGACGGTCACGAACAGCAGCGGGCAAGAGGTAGGGAAAACATCGACCACGACGTTAAAACTCACGGGGTTATCGGACGGAAAATACACGTTCAGCGGTAAAGAGTCCGGGCAGGGGTGGAATCCGAATCCGAGGGCGTATGCAACGTATTATACGGAATATTCGTTCAGTTTTGTGGTGGATACATACGTCGATAATACCAAGCCTACGATCAGCGGAGCATCTACATCAACGACGGGCAAATATACGAATCAATCGTTTACGGTAAGGGCGAGCGATACGGGAAGCGGCGTTGATAAACTGTATTGGATGGCACCGAACAGCGGCTCGTATTCGTCCACAAGCTCGACAAGTAAAACTTTTTCGGCTTCTTCTGCGAACGGTCTGTACCGCTTTTACGCGACGGACAAGTTCGGAAACAAGTCGTTGACCTATTATGTGTATCTCGATACGGTAGCGCCGTCTGGTACGTTTTCGTTGGAGAACGGGAACACGATCGCATCGGGCGGTTCGACGAAAGAGAAATTCCGCTTTTCGGCGATGGACAGCGGCAGCGGCGTGAGTAAACTCGAATACAGAACGCCGTCGTCCTCGGTATGGAAAACATACACGTCGGGGACATACATTCAGCCCACAGAGGCGCAGGGACTTTTCTATTTTCGTGCGACGGACAAAGCGGGGAATACTTCGACCTATACGATCACGACGATACACCCTTGCCTGCCCGTATCTTATCCGCGGAATTGCCGCTTTGGTAACGTAAAAAAATTTTTTTTCGGGAAAATGCTCCGAACCCCTTGACAAACGGGAGAAAATGTGATATTCGTATTAACACGAAGAAAGGGACAAGGAGGTCAACAGATGAACGCACAGGAAATCATTGCAAAAGCGGACAGGGGCGAGGGGCTGACGGAAGAAGAAATCAAGGTCTATCGGCAAGCGGTCAAGCCTGTCAAGCACACCTACGGCAAGTACGGAACGCTCGCCAAGAAGTATCTGGAAGAGGAAAACGTCGGAAAGTATTGGGCTATTGAAAACCTTCCCGAATACTTACACGGCATCGACCGTCAGGCAGACGAGCTGTACGAAACCATGTACGCGAAGCTCTCCAAAGACGAACGGTATAAGCGGACGGGAAACTTTATGGAGGACTACCGCAGGCAGACGGAAATTCAAAAGTTGATTGAGGAAGAGATACTCAATGAACTTGTTTATGTGGATTGACGGGAGGTGTAACATGAGGACTGTTTTAGGAATCGGAAAGGGGTTGCTGAAAGCGTTGTTCATAGGGGTTGTGTTTATCGGAACCTGCGTCATGAACTTTATCGGCGCGATCATTTGCGCGATAGCGGGAAATTGAGAGGTGGAGCATGGAACGTAAACCGGATACGCCAGTTCGCAAGAGTCGCAGGAAGTACGAAGAGCGGAATAAAGACGAGCGGAAAGAAAAGAACAAGGTGTGGGGAACGAGCATCGACCGCCAATATGCGAACGAGATAGACGAGTTCCTCGCAAGGTATAACCTTACAAAGGTGGAGCTGATCGTCGCAGGGTATCAAGCTCTGCTCGATCACTATGTCCCGCAAGAACAACAGAATAAAGAGTAAAAGTGCAAGCGCAAGGACTACGGCCCTTGCGCTCGCATATATTGCATGGGGGATAAATGAAATATGCAATGTTTATTTTTTTGGAAAAAAGGCAATGATTGAATGAGGAGGATTTGCCTTTGATTGAAAAAGTAACGGTATATATGGGAAACAGAGAACTTACGAAAGAAGATATGCAAAAGTATGTTTGTGTCAGTACCGCTGTAAACGACATAGTGATAAACGTTTACAACAGGCATCAAAAACAGAAGTACCTGCCGAGTATTGAAGCATCCTGATTTATGTAGGATATATTGTTGAGGTTCTACGATGAAAGAGAAAAGCAAAGTTATCGAATTTGATTATCCGCTGTTTGATGCGATCCCTCCAGAGATGGAAGACATCACGGCTCTTTATCTCAGGGTTTCGACGGATATGCAGGCACAAGAGGGGTATGGGCTTGATACGCAGTACGAAAAAATCAGGAAGTATTGCGAGGCGTATGAAGTTCCTAACCCCGTTGTGTTTGTCGATGACGGATATACGGGAGTCAACGACCATCGTCCGGCATATCAGAAAATGCTCGAATTGATGCGTAAAGGAAGAATCAAATTCGTAATAACATACAGTTTGGATCGTATCGGCAGGAATCAGATGCTCATTCTGAAATTCCTGAAAGAAGAATGCGTAAAAGCCGGCTGTGACTTTTTGGCTGTTAAAGATAATATAGATTCAAGAAGCAAACAGACATACGGGATACTGATTTCCATTCTTTCAATATTTGCCGAATTTGACCACGATGCCATCGTAGAAAAATTGACGTTGGGCAGAAAGCAAAGGGCGCGAGATGGGTATTGGAAGGGTGGCGGGGTGCCGCCCTTCGGATATTATTATTCAAAAGAAGAAAACAATTTGGTTGTTGATCCCGTTAAAGGGCCTCTCGTCAAAAAAATATTTAATTTATACAATAGCATGCAATACTCGCCTCGGCAAATTGCAAATATCGTCGGAATGAGCAGCGATGTCATGGTGTTCGGCGTATTGAAGAACAGAACATATTTAGGTGAAATCACCTTTCGAGGCGAACAGTATCCGGGCAAGCACGAGCCGTTGATCGACGAGGAAACATTCAAACGTACGCAGGAAATTTTGAGAAAGCGCAGTGTTATCCGTGGCGATTCGCACTATCTTCTTTCATCGCTTGTCTATTGCGGCGTGTGCGGCGCAAAAATGCGCTATATGAAATGGGGGAAGGGAAAATCTCAAAAACTAAAAATACTGTGTTATAGTAAGTATGCATCTTCCAAAAGCTATTTGATAAAAGATCCTAACTGCACCAATTACACATATGATGCCGATGAGGTGGAAGAGAACGTCGTTTCCGTAATCATGGACTTTGCGTTTAAGTATCGGGAAGAACTTTCCAACAGAGTAATAACGGAAGACGAGGTGATTTCAGGATTGTTGGGGAGAATGGATACATTGAAGCAGGAATATAACCGACTGATTTATGCCTATAAAAAGATCGGGGACGACGATCTTCTTGATCAGGCTGCCGATGTGGATGCCGCCTGCAAAAAGTTAGAGCGAGAGATCGCGGAGGAACGGGAAAAGCAGACTTATACCAAGCAAATTGAAGAGAACGAGAATATGCTTCGAACATTGCCCGATACTTGGGGCGTAATGACCGCAGAGGAAAAGCAAAATGTTATACGCAGTCTGGTATCAAAGGTCGAACTCAAACACGGAGAAATCAAAGTATATCTGAATAAGACCCAATATGAGAAAATTGTATTGGGGGAAAGTTGATGTGTGATTCAAAAATCAAAACAGTCTGCCCGATGATTCATCGGGCAGACTGTTTTGATTGGAGGCAATTTTCTATGCCAAGCGCACAGCGCGATGTTAAATGGATTTTTCAATCATCAAAACAATTAAGAAAACATATAAGTATTGACGGCGTTAAAAAATTGTGCTATAATAGAAATAAGAAAGATTTTGAGGTCGCGTATGGATAAATATGTTCCGCCCTACGATATTACCGAAGAGATGCTGGAACTGACATCGGAAATCACCGAAGATTTGGGCAGACTCAGCAACGTAGACGATTTGGAAAGATTGCCTCGTTTGCGCAGGGTGAATCGTATTAAATCCATTCAGTCATCGCTCGCCATTGAGAACAATACTCTTTCTTTGGAACAAGTGACGGATGTTATTAACGGAAAGCGCGTTTTAGGGCCGCAGGACGATATCCTTGCTGTAAAAAATGCTTTCGCCGTCTATAAAATGCTGCCGGAACTCGATCCGTTTTCTTTGGAAGATTTGAAGAAGGCACACGGCGTCATGATGCAGGGACTTGTTGAGGGAGCGGGTGAACTGCGAACAAGTTCTGTCGGGGTTATCAACGAACAGGGGAAAGTCATCCATGTTGCTCCGCCGCATGATATGGTGAAAGGGCTGACGGAACAGCTGTTTGATTGGCTGAAAACAAGCAAGACGCAAATGCTCATTCGTTCAAGTATCTTTCATTATGAATTTGAATTTATCCATCCATTTGCGGATGGGAACGGCAGAACGGGCAGGCTGTGGCAGACGGCATTGCTTGCAAGTTGGAAGCCGATATTTGAGTGGATCCCTATCGAGAGTATCATCAAAGACAATCAGGAAGATTATTATCGTGCGATCGGACTTTCGACTGCGGAAGGTAAGTCAAACAGGTTTATCCTGTTTATGCTTGGCATTATCAAAAAGGCAGTCGCTGAACTTGCAAGGGATACGCGCAGCCATCAGAGCCATATCAGCAATCAGATTAAATCGTTGATGTCCGTCATTGAAACGTATCCGATGTCAGCGGTAGAATTGATGGAAAAGCTCGGTTTGAAATCGCGAGTAACGTTCCGCAAAAATTATATACAGCCGGCGTTGGAGGCGGGACTCATCGCCATGACCGATCCCGATACTCCGACAAGCCGCAATCAGAGATACTTTAAGATTTGAATATAAAGTTGCAAAATTTGTCGGAATGTGCTATAATGTGACTATCCGTAAGGGAAACTGAACGGAAATATTATAATGGGTTTTCGACGTTCAAGAGTTATTCCGATGATCCTCGGCGAGATCAAGCGGTACCTGCGCGACGGCAACTCCCTGCGCGTTTCCCGCAGCATCCGCGATACGGCGTACAAGGTGCTCAAAACGCGCGAGAAGCTGGAGGAAGAGGACAAGGAAGCGACCATCGAAAAGATCGCCGAGGCGATGCAGGTGCAGCAGAAGGAGGTCGTCTACGCGCTGGACGCGATCTCCGACCCCGTATCGCTGTTCGACCCCGTGTACAACAAGGCGGGGGATACGCTCATGCTCATGGATCAGATCTACGACGAAAAGAACAACGACGAAGTGTGGACGGAGCACGCCGCCCTCTCCGAGGCGATGGGGCATCTCGGCGAGCGGGAGCGGAAAATCCTGTTCCTGCGCTACTACGAGGGCAAAACGCAGACGGAGATCTCCGAGGAGGTCGGCATCTCGCAGGCGCAGGTCTCGCGGTTGGAAAAGAACGCCATCAGCGCCATCCGCAGCGACATCGCTTACGATTCGTAAAAATTTCATCGCCGGAAAAAAGGAAGGCGCCCGTCCGCGAAAATTGCGGACGGGCGCTTTTCAGGTTTTTTAAATCGGCTCATTTCCCGCGGCGGTAGCTGCGCGGGGTCATGCCGTACCGCTCGCGGAAGGTGCGGTAAAAGTGGCTGCAATTTTCGTACCCGACTGCCTCCACGATCTGCGCCGCGCTCAGATTTGTTTCCTTGAGGAGCCGCGCCGCTTCATCCAGTCTTTCATCGGAAAGCAGCTCGCGGAAGGTCTTGCCGAACAATCCGGCAATTCTGCGCGAAAGGTACTCCGCGCTGTACCCGAGTATCTCCGCAAGCTCGGTCAGCGTCGCGCTCGGGTAGCGCTCGGATATGTAGGCGGAAACCGCCTGTTTGAGCCGCGTATCGGGGGAGGTAACGCGCAGTCCGCTCCTGAGCGTTTCGCGGTAATAGGAGAGGTAGGAAAAGAGAAGGGAAACGATCTGCGTGAGGATCGCGCTGTCGTCGGGGGTGTGCTTGGCGAGCGCATAGATAAGGTTGTCCGTCAGGTTGCGCACGGGGAAGCAGTCCGCCGTGGAAAAATACAGGTATTCCCCCTCGCCGTCCTGTTCGAAATTCCGCATGAGAAAGCCGCTCATGATGGGGTCGTTGCGCACATTGCGGAACACCTGCTTCAAAAAATCGTTCGACACGATAAAATTGATGCCTATGTCCTCCTGCCCCGCCTTGAGCACGCTGTGGCGGATGTGGCGGTTTAAAAAGAGGATGTCGCCGCAGGCGAGCGGTATCCTTTTCCCGTCGATGACGTGCGTCACGCTCCCCGCGTAAACATACATGAATTCCATATAGTCGTGGCCGTGCTCGGGGAAGTCGACGAACCGCGTGTGCAGCCGCAAGTCCAGCTGTTTGCCTTCGCCGAGCAGCTTCTTTTCGTTCACGATGAATTTGTCCGACAGGGTATAGTCGCCCCGCCGCAGCGCCTGCCCCGCCAGAATTTCCCGCTCCTCCTCCGTCAGCCGCGTGAGCCGCTCGATGATCGATTTATCCATACCGACAGTATAACCGATTTTGCCGAAAATGTCAAATAAAGATAGTTTTTTGCGCAAATTATGTCCTTGTTTGACGGAAATAATTTTGTTATAATAGTATCAAAGCGGGCAGGCGGAAGGTCTGCCGCAGAGGAGAAAACATGAAACAATATCTCGCCATCGACATCGGCGCGAGCAGCGGCCGCCACATCGTGGGCAGGCAGGAGGGGGGCAAGCTCGTCACCGAGGAGGTCTACCGCTTCCCCAACGGGGTGAAGACGGAGAACGGGCATCTCGTATGGGATGCGCAGCGCCTTTTGGAGGAAGTCAAGCGCGGCATGCGCGCGGCGGTGGAAAAATGCGGAAAGATCGACAGTTTTTCCATCGATACCTGGGCGGTCGACTATGTCCTGTTGGGCAAGGAAGGGGAAATTTTCCCTTGCTACGCCTACCGCGACGGGCGCACCGCGGAAGCAATCGAAAAAGTTCACGGCATCCTGCCTTTTGCCGAGCTGTATGCGCGCACGGGCATTCAGTTCCAGCCCTTCAATACGATCTACCAGCTGTACGCGGATAAAATGGCGGGCAGGCTGGACGGCGCGGAAGAATTTCTGATGCTGCCCGAGTACCTTCTGTACAAGCTCACGGGCAAAAAGGTCAGCGAATATACCAACGCTACCTCGACGGGGCTGATCAGTGCAAAGACGCACGCCTTTGACGCGGATATCGTTGCGGCGCTCGGCTTGCCCGCGCGCCTGTTTGAAAAGGAGTTGGCGCAGCCGGGCTCGGATGTGGGCGGGCTTCTGCCCGAGGTCGCGGCGGAAGTCGGCGGCGATATGCGCGCGGTTCTGTGCGCCACGCACGATACGGCGAGCGCCGTCATTGCCGCGCCCGTCGCCTGCGATTTCGATTCGCCGTACATATCGAGCGGAACGTGGTCGCTGCTCGGCATCGAGCAGAAGCAGGCGCATACGGATGAATACAGCCGCAAGGAGAATTTTTCCAACGAGGGCGGCGCGAATTTCACCTTCCGCTGGCAGAAGAACATCATGGGGCTTTGGATGCTGCAATCGGCGCGCAAGGAATTGGGGCTGAACTTTGCCGAGGCGGAAAAGCTGGCGCGCGCAAACGTGTGCGGCGCGCTCGTCGACTGCAACGACGAAATCTTCCTCGCGCCGGAAAGCATGTGCGCGGCGGTGCGCGAGAAGGCGGGAGATCTTACGGACGGGCAGCTTTTGTACTGCATCTATGCCAGCCTTGCGCACTGTTACAAAGACGCGCTCGCGGCGATGGGGGAGCAGCTGGGCAAAAAATTTGCAACACTCAACGTCATCGGCGGCGGCAGCAACGATTCGTTTTTAAATGAATTGACCGCAAAAACGGCAGACGTATCCGTCATTGCAGGCCCGTCGGAGGCGACGGCGCTGGGCAATCTGCTCGTGCAGATGATCGCGGGCGGGGAAATCGGCGGCATTGGCGAGGGCAGGGAGCTTGTGAAAAATTCCTTCCCCCTGCGCGTTTTTCAATAAATGTATTTCAAAAAATTCAAATAAAAAAACAGAAAAATTTCGGAGGAAAAGAACATGAACAGATACGAACAGGCGAAGGAAATGTTCGCGAAATACGGCGTCGATACCGAAAAGGCGCTTACAACGCTTGCGGGGATCCCCGTATCCGTACACTGCTGGCAGGGCGACGACGTCGTCGGGTTCGACGGCGCGGGTGCCGCGAGCGGCGGCATTCAGACGACGGGCAACTATCCCGGGCGCGCGCGCACTCCCGAAGAGCTGATGGCGGATATCGAGCTTGCTTTCTCCCTGATGGCGGGCAAAAAGCGGCTTAATCTGCACGCGAGCTACGCCCTGTTGGGCAAAGACCAGGGCAAGGTCGACCGCGACGCTTACCGCCCCGAGCATTTCGAGCCGTGGGTAAAGTTTGCGAAAAAAATCGGGCTGGACGGCATCGACTTCAATCCCACCTGCTTCTCGCACCCGATGGTCAAGGACGGGCTGACGCTTTCGCACCCCGACGAATCGGTGCGCAAATTCTGGATCCGCCATTGCCAGGCGTGCCTGAAAATCGCCGAATATTTTGCGGACGAGTTCAAGAACCAGTGCCTTGTGAACATCTGGATCCCCGACGGTCTGAAGGACGTTCCCGCCGACAGGCTTACGCCCCGCCTGCGCCTGAAGGACTCGCTGGACGAAATCCTTTCCGTTCCGTATGACAAAAAGAAGGTCGTCGTTGCGGTGGAGAGCAAGGTGTTCGGCATCGGCGTGGAGAGCTACACCGTGGGCAACAACGAATTTTACCAGAACTACGCGGCGACGCGCGGTATCTGCTGCCTTTTGGACAACGGGCATTATCACCCGACGGAAGTCGTTTCCGACAAGATTCCTTCGCTTCTGGCGTTCTATGACAAAGTGGCTCTGCACGTCACGCGCGGCGTGCGGTGGGACAGCGACCACGTCGTTCTCCTGGAGGACGAACTGAAGGAGATCTGCAAGGAGATCGTGCGCAACAATGCGACGGACAAGGTGATGATCGGTCTGGATTATTTCGACGCGAGCATCAACCGTATCTCCGCGTGGGTCGTCGGTGAGCGCAACGTGCAGAAGGCGCTCCTGTTCGCGCTCTTGCAGCCGGGCGACGAGCTGAAGAAGATGCAGGACGCGGCAAACTTTACCGAACAGATGGTCTTGCAGGAGGAGATGAAGACTCTCCCGTACGGCGATATTTGGGAAGAGTATCTGCGCCGCGGCGGTTTTGCGGGAGCTGATTGGTTCAAAAAGGTTCGCGAGTACGAAACCAAGGTTTTGTCTGCCAGAAAGTAAAATACCGAAATCGGATCGGTAAAAAAACGGGTGCGGAATTTGTCGGAATTCCGCACCTTTTTTCCGTCTGCCGCATAGTATGATAGCATAGCGGTATAAAGCCGCCCCGCGCCATGTTTAATTTGCGCACGGCGCGGGGGGCGCCGCGGGAGGCGCAAGCTATGGATACATCGTACAGAGAACTGAAGTGTAAGGACGTGGTGAACGTAACAGACGGCCGCAATTTGGGCAGAACCTGCGATATAGTGTTTTCCTTCCCCGAAGGGAAGGTGTTCGGCATCGTCGTTCCGGGCAAGCGCGGGCTGCGGTTTTTTAAAAACAACGACCTGTTTATCTCGCTCAAAAACGTGGTAAAAATCGGAGCGGACGTCGTCCTCGTCGACTTAAAGGCGATGCGTCCTGACCGCCCCGGCGGCGGGAAACGCCCGGGCGGTTTCTGTCCTCCGGGCGAAGAGCGGCGGGATTTCGGCGAATACGAATAAGGGGGCGCCAAGGCACGGCTCCGCCGCACGGGCGGCTGCCGGTATTCCGCTCCGCCCGGGCGTTTCCCGGTCGCTTTCGGTCGTGCGCGGCGGTCTGCCGGGAAATCGTGCCGTGCCCGCATTTTATTCCGCCCCGAGGCTTTGCGCGATTGACTTTTCCCCTTGTTTGTGCTACGATAAAAATAGTTTAGCAACAACAACGGAGGGGACAAAGAATGATCATTGAAACGATCGACCTGTATGAGTATTTTCATCTTCCGCGCGGCGGGGCAAAGGGCGGGTATCTCACCGCTTACCGTCATGGGCAGTCGGCGGAGGTGTATAAAAAAATCCGCCCGGCAATGCTTGTAATTGCGGGCGGAGGATATGCAATGGTATCCGACCGCGAAAAGGAGCCTGTCGCGCTGCGTTTCTATGCCGCAGGGTACGACGCCTTTGCGCTCGGTTACAGCGTTTCACCCGAACATTACCCGGTGCAGCTCCTGCAGGCGGGCATGGCGATGCTGTACCTGCGCAGAGAGGCGGCGCGGCTCGAGTTGGACGGCGAACACATTGCCGCCGTCGGATTTTCCGCGGGGGCGCACCTGTGCGGCTGCATCTCCGTGCTGTGGGACGATGCTGCCCTCGTTTCTGCCTTCGGAAAGGAAGAGTGCGAGAGGATACGCCCCGACGCGGCGATCTTTTCTTACCCCGTGATCACGGGCGATGCCCGGTATTGGCACGAGGGTTCCTTCGTCAATTTCAGCGGCGGTACGGTCAAGGCGGAGGACTATTCGCTGGAAAAGAAAGTCCGCCCCTCCGTGCCTCCCTGTTTTATCTGGGCGACCTCGGAAGATACGGCAGTTCCGGCGGAAAATTCGCTGCTGCTTTACGGAGCGCTGCACAGGGCGGGGGTTCCCGCCGAGCTGCACATCTTCGAAAAGGGTGCGCACGGACTCTCCCTTTGCAGTGCCGAAACGGCGTGGGGCTGCGGAAAAGGCGAAGGGGTCAGCGAGCATGCCGCGCATTGGGTGGAGCTTGCGCTGGAGTTTTTGGCGGAACACGGTTTCGCCATGCGCAAGGCGGAGAAATAATCCGCTCGCGAGCGGACAGAAATACGCAAAAAAGCGGATACGTTGTCGCAAAATGCGGCACGCGCCCGCTTTTTTTATTTTGTATCGCCCTGTTTTTCGGGCATAAATTTCCAATACCGCACGGGCATATAACCCTTCATCTGTTTTTCGTGCGGGCGCTGGGAGATGTTCACGGAGCGGTAGTACTCTTTCCATAAATTTTGAAACCCCTGCTCGTATTCGGAGAGCGCCACGCTCACCCGTTCGTCCGTCTCCGCAATCACGCAGTCGCGCGTGTTGTACAGCGCCGCCTTGCGGCGTGCGACGTCGTGGATGACGAAGGGTTGGTTCGCGAGCCGCCGCAAAAAGTGGGGGAGGATAAGTTCGAGTATGTCGTTGTCGGGCGAAAAGGGGGCGTAAAATACCCCGTTTTCCCCCTCCATAAAGCGCAGAAAGCCGGTAAAATTGTGCGCTTCGCCCGTCACCTTTTTGATCGCGTCGCGCGCCTCGAGCACGGCGGGGTGGGAGAGCATGTCGCGCACGGGCGCCTTTCTTTCGACGAGCAGGCGGATATACTCCAGAGCCGTCATCTCCCGCTCCGCGCAGCCGCGGCGCAAAATCAGCGAAATTTCGCGGATGGCTCCGCCGTCGATCGCGCGCAGCTTTTTCTGCACGCGCGCCGATTTTTCTTCGTTTGCCGCAACTTCAACGAGCGCCGCTCCGAGCGGGATCTGAAAATCCCGGGCGGGGGTCACGATGCAGTCTTTATCCGTGCAGGCGGAAAACACGGCGGTATAAAAGCACGCGGGCGTGCCGTCGGTGAGATATACGTTCATAGCTGACCCGTCCTCGCGCTCTCGGCATTCGCGGCGGTGGAGAGGAGGGAATACCGCTCGTTCGCGCCGTTCCCGCGCTCCGCCGCGGAAGGCGAGGGGATGGAAAGCGCGTTCTCTTCCGAAAACAGGGAGAGCTGCTCATACCGTTCCCCGCGCGCTTCGAGGGCGAGCAGCGTCTTTACCGCCGTTTCGTTCTCCGCGCCGTAGAACTTCCCGCCGCAGGTGATAAAGTGCTTGGCTCGCTTCAGGACGACGCGCATTTTGGCGAGGTCGCCGAACCCCAGCGCCGCGAATTTGCGCGCCTTGATGATTTTATATGCGCCGACGGTGCCGATGCCCGGCACGCGCAGCAGCATTTCGAGCGGCGCGCGGTTTATCTCCACGGGGAAAAGCTCCATGTGCCGCAGCGCCCAGGCGCACTTCGGGTCGTATTCCTCGGGCAGATTTTCCCCTTCGCCCGCGATCTCTTCGGCGGAAAACCCGTAAAAGCGCATCAGCCAGTCCGCCTGGTACAGTCTGTGCTCGCGCAGCAGCCCCGCCGTCTTGTCGGGCAGGAGGGAATGCTTCACCACGGGAATATAGGCGGAAAAATACACCCGTTTGAGGGAAAATTTGCGGTACATCGCCTGGCTCAAACGCAAGATCTGCCCGTCCGCCTCGGGGGAGGCGCCCACGATCATCTGCGTCGTCTGCCCCGCGGGCAGAAAGCGCGGCTTCTTTTTGGATTTTTCCTCGGCGAGCGCCCGCTTGCCCGCCGCCAGCTCCCGCATGGGCAAAAGCACGCTCTCCTTGCTCTTCTGCGGCGCGAGCAGCTTTAAGCTGTGCTCGGAGGGCAGTTCCACGTTGTAGCTCATGCGGTCTGCGTACTGCGCCGCGCGGAAGGTCAGCTGCCTGTCCGCCTTGGGGATGCCCTTCAGGTGGATGTATCCGTTAAAGTTGTACACCTTGCGCAGTTTGATGACCGTTTCGAGCATGCGCTCCATCGTGGAATCGGGCGAGCCGTCCACGGCGGAGGAGAGGAACAGTCCCTCGATGTAATTGCGCTTGTAAAAGGCGATGGTCAGCTCGCAGATCTCGTCGGGCGTGGCGCAGGCGCGCGGCACGTCCGCCTCCGCGCGGTTGGGGCAGTACAGGCAGTTGTATACGCACTTGTTGCTCATCAGGATCTTCAAAAGCGAAATGCACCGCCCGTCCGGCGTGAACGAATGGCAGATCCCCGCCGGCGCGGCGTTGCCGATGCCGCCCTTGCGGTTGGCGCGCGCCGAGCCGGAAGAGGAGCACGAAACGTCGTACTTCGCGCTCTCCGTCAATATCTTCAATCTCTCCGCATCGATCATTGCCCCGCGCCTCCGTTTTTTCGGATATGTCAAGTATATCCCTTTTTTCAGCAAAAGTCAAACATTTGTTCGTATTTTTTGCCGTGTGCTGTAAAATTCCTTGCGGAAGGGGCGGCATTCATCGTTTTCCGGCGGGGCGAAAAAACGGCTCCCGAAAGTTCGGGAGCCGCGCGTGCAGAGCATTTTTTGGTCAGCTTTCGAGGTTGACGGTGTCGCCGTTGACGGTATAGTCGAAATCGTAGGCGTTCAGCTCGTTCAAGTCGGAAAAATCTGCGTTGTTTGCCGCCAGCACGAGGCTGAAGCTGCCGCTTTCGCCCGCAAACAACTCGGCGGGCAGGGTAATTTCCACGGCTTTTTGCGGGAAGCTGCAGGAATAGGCGAACATACCCGGCAGAAATTCCTCCTTGTTTACGCTCTTGGCGTTGTAACTTTCGCTCGTGGAAAATTCCAGGGGCAGGGAATATACAGATTTTGCTTCATAACTGCTGCCCGAACCAACATAGCTATAAATCGCATAGGGGGTTTCCTCATCGAACACCTTTTCGTGCGCGAAGTTGACCTCCACCTTCACCCCTTCGGAAAGGCTGTTTTCGCGGTTGTAATTGACGCCGAAAAAGAGCATGCTCCCTTCCTCGCCGCGGGGAACCTGCCCCTCCACTTCGTAGCCGCACCCGACGAACGCAAACATCAGCGCGCCGCACAGCAGGGCGGCTCCGATTATCTGCAAAAGTTTTTTCATATCCTTCACCTCCTTCTTGTTATTATTATAGCACCGACGTTCGCAAAATGCAAGAGTCATGCAAAATTTTGCGGGAGAGGCGGCGTTGCCGTTTTGTATTCGGGCAGAAATTTTGTTAACCTCTTGCGGAGGTGAAAAGTATATGATATAATGGCTGCAGAAAGAGGGCGGGGTGTTATGGAAAAATGGACGCAGAGCAAGTCCTAAGGGGAAAGTATTTGAGTTCGCGCATTCTAAACGATGGCTGTAAATGCACGACATGGCGCAATGCGAATGGTATCCCTACGACCTTTTGCATAATTTAGCGCATGCGAGCGGGTTTGTCGCCGGTTTGGTGTTGGGAATCGTCGAGCAGGGCACCGAATGGCTCTGCCGCGGCAGAAGAACGGGCGCGGAACAATAAAATAACGGCGATAAAAAAGGCTTTGCCGAAATTTTCGGCAAAGCCTTTTGCTGTAAATTCAGTCGATTACGCTTTGTTGAGCGAACGGAACGCCTTTTCGACGACGTTGTCGGCGGTGAAGCCGAACATCTCGAACAGCTTGTTCGCGGGGCCGGAGGCGCCGAAGGTCGTCATGCCGATGATCTCGCCGCAGTCGCCCGCGTATTTGTACCAGGAATAGGGCGAACCCGCTTCCACGCACACGCGCGCCTTCACCTCGGGCGGGATCACGCTCTCGCGGTAGGCGATGGGCTGCTTTTCGAACTCCTCCATGCACGGCATGGAAACGACGCGCGCGTCCACGCCCTTCGTCTTCAGAATTTCCTTCGCCTGCATGCACTGCTCGACTTCCGAGCCGCTCGCGATCAGCAGCACGTCGGGAACTTTCTTGTCGCTGTCGGCGAGGATATAGCCGCCCTTGAGCGCTTCCAGTCCCGAATTTTCGTACTGCGGCAGGTTCTGGCGGGTGAGTACCAGGCAGGTGGGGGAGTTGCCCGTCAGCGCGGAGATCCACGCCGCCGTCGTTTCCTTGCCGTCCGCCGGGCGGTACACCTTCATGTTCGGGATGGAGCGCAGCGCGATGAGCTGCTCCACGGGTTCATGCGTCGGGCCGTCCTCGCCCACGCCGATCGAGTCGTGCGTGAGGATATAGGTGACGGGTTGGTGCATGAGTGCGGAGAGGCGCATGGCGTGCTTCATATAGTCGGAGAAGATGAAGAAGGTCGCGCAGTACGCACGCAGTCCGCCGTGCAGCTGCATGCCGTTGGCGATCGCCGCCATGGCGTGCTCGCGGATGCCGAAGTGCATGTTCGAACCCGCTTTGTTTTCGGCGGTGAAGTCCTCGCGCTTTTTCATGTTGGATTTGTTGGAGGGCGCAAGGTCTGCCGAACCGCCGATGAGGTTGGGGATGCGGTCGGCGAGCTTGTTCAGAACGGCAAAGCTCGTGTTGCGCGTCGCGTCGGGCTTGGAAAACTCGAACAGGTCGGCGTCTTTTTTCAGGTCGGGCAGCTCGCCGCTCATGTACAGCTTGTACTTCGCCGCGAGGTCGGGGTACTGCGCCTCGTATTCCTTGAACATCCTCTTCCAGCGCCCCTGGCGGGTCACGCCGCGGCGGGCGATGGCGTTGCAGTGCTCGGCAACTTCCGCGGGAACCTCGAACGGTTCGCACGTCCAGTCGAGGTTTTCCTTCAGCTTTTTGAGGTTTTCGACCCCGAGCGGCGCGCCGTGGCACTCGTGCGAGCCGGCGAGCGGCGAGCCGTAGCCGATGACCGTCTTGCAGATGATGATGGACGGGCGTTCGGTGTCCGCCTTCGCCTTGCGGACGGTGCGCTTCAAAAGATCGAGGTCGTTCGCGTCGTCCACTTTCAGCACCTGCCAACCCTGCGCCTTGAAGCGCATGGCGATGTCCTCTTTAAAGGTGATGTCGGTATCGCCCTCGATCGTGATGTCGTTGTCGTCGTAGAAGAGGATGAGTTTGCCGAGTTTGTGCGTGCCTGCAAAGGAGCAAGCCTCGTAGGAGATGCCTTCTTCCAGGCACCCGTCGCCGCACAGCGCGTAGGTGTAGTGGTCGACGATGGGGAAGCCCTCGCGGTTGAACGTGGCGGCAAGGTGCGCTTCGGCGACCGCCATGCCCACGGCGTTGGCGATGCCCTGTCCGAGCGGGCCGGTCGTCGTTTCGATGCCGGGCGTGTGGCCGTATTCGGGGTGGCCGGGCGTCTTGT
>NXNN01000077.1_pt1 | contig 16939 bp, 18 predicted proteins | sample 2041041 | NCBI WGS metagenome assembly NXNN01 (sample SAMN07660617, study PRJNA407663) | chicken gut metagenome | isolation source: caecum content treated with Lincosamide | host: Gallus gallus domesticus | place: Czech Republic: Brno | collected 2016 | reverse complement strand
ATTATTCACTGCGTGAACATATTTTACCCGTGCAGCAAATTGGATTTAGTGCGCAAGGTCTAAAAGCTGATTTTAAGGTTACAACAGTGGCGCCGATAGAAATATATGCGGCTAAAACCGTTGCATTGCTGACACGGGCAGCCGCAAGAGATTTATATGATATGAACTATATGATACGATATGGGTTATTTGATGAAAAGGAGACGCAGACATACAGAAAGTGTGTTGTGTTTTATCTTGCGATTGCTACAATAACGCCACCTGAGAATATTAATTTAGATGCTGTGGAGACCATTACTCCGCATAAAATTCACACAGATCTATATCCTGTAATTCGAAACAGAGATTTTTTTGAATTAAATGCAGCAAAGGAAACAGTTAAAACCTATCTTAAAAATACGCTTGTCCTAACGGAAAACGAAAAAATGTTTCTTAAAGAATTCAAAAATGGAGTATATTGTCCAGAGCTTATTTTTGATGAGGAAACTGCGTTGAAATTAAAAAAGCATCCCAAGGCAATATGGAAAACACAAAAAGCAAAGGGTAATATTGAAAGGTAAAATTAATAAAAGCCGATTGGTTTTCGCTTGAAAATCAGTCGGCTTTTTGTATTTCAGAGAGGTGTAAAATGACAAAGAATGAAATCTTAAATCAAAAGGTATGGGAGAAAATGCAGGCGGAGCTTGACCGCTTCATTGCAGAACTCAAGACAAAACCGCCTGGTGAGGTAATAGAATTTGCCTATGAACTCACATATAAAGAGGATATTTTGCAGAGTTTTGACTTTGGGCTTGATGGTAATTGCCCATTGTCAAACGAACAGGCAAAGGCACTGCTTTCGCTTAAACATCCGCTTGATTATCTCTATCAGGAGTGGCTCGACTATGACGGCTCTGTGCTGGATACCTTAAGGCAAAGCAATGCTCTTGCCATTGAAAACCAGGTGGATTATATTAAAATACGAACTGATAAAGATAAGGAAAGTCGGTGAGAATATGGCATATTACCCACGGGAGCTCATTGCAGGGATAAAGCAGATAGATCTGCTCACCTATCTGCAAAACTATGAGCCTGGAGAACTTGTTAAGATCAATGAGCATATGTATTCAACACGAGAACACGACAGCTTAAAGATCTCAAACGGCTTATGGTTTTGGTGGTCAAGAGGAATCGGCGGCAGGTCGGCGCTTGACTTTCTTGTTAAGGTAAGGGGTATGGATTTCACTGATGCGGTGGAAGTTTTGGTGAATAAAACGGCTGCCCGAAAGCCGATATATTCAAAGCCGCTGACCGTACCGAAAGCGAAAAAACTCATACTCCCCGAAAAGGCTGTTGACAACAGCCGCCTTGCGCTTTATCTGCAAAGAGACAGAGGAATTAACAGGGAGATCGTGGAATGCTGCATTCAAAATGATCTTGTTTATGAGGGCTTGTATCAGAGCAAAAAGACAGGAAATGTGTTCAGGAATGCAATCTTTGTCGGCTATGATCCGTCAGAAAAAGCGAAGTATGCGGCATATCGTTCGCTGAATGAAAGCAGAATTATGGGTGACTGCACAGGCAGTTCAAAGGAATATTCTTTCCGGCTGGTGGGCGGCGAAAAGCAAACGATACACCTGTTTGAGTGCGCCATAGACGCTTTGTCTTATGCCGCTTTGCTCAAACTGCAAAACAAAAACTGGCAGGATCATACGCTGCTTTCCTTGTCGGGTGTGTACCAGCCGAAAGAGCAAATCGAGGACAGCAAAGTACCGATTGCCCTTGCAAAATTCTTGCGGGAACACCCGCAGACAGACACAATATTCCTTCATCTCGATAACGATGAACCTGGTAGGCTCGCCACAAAAGCATTAAAGATCATACTGCCGAAAGATATAAAAGTCATTGACAGACCCGTTCCGCTCGGAAAGGATGTCAATGACTTTTTGCTTATCCAAAAAGGGCTAAAGCGCCCTTTTAAATATATAAGGAGGACTCAAAATGAACAGTCAAAACAAAGTTTATGCCCTGCTCGTTGAGCCGAATCAGAAACCGAAGATCACACATATTGAAGTGAACGAACAGGCAATCAAAAACGCCGTCGGAGGTGAGTATGACAGCATCGAATTTCCCGATGATGAGGTCGAGATACTGTATAACCGAAACGGTGTTAAGAACGGTCATATGCTCAACCGAGTGATACAAAACACGGAGATTTACGAAAGGGATATGCCCTATTCCGAGCTTAAGACTCTGTTCAGACAGGCTGAAAACGAGGGCAGGCATTTAGCCGGATATGTCACTTTCACGGAGGACAGCTTTGATAAAAAGTATCCTTTGGCGGCACGCACTTATGTGATCGGCAGCAACAATAAAGCGTTTCAGTCCGGTATGGGAGGCTATTCTATATATGCCTCATCGGTGGACAAAAGCGATCCGCTTGTGCGTTTGGAACGGTATATGCGTGACGAACAGGGCGGCTCGGACAGCTGGAAGATCGAGCGCTGCTATATCCGTGAGGTAACGCCGCTCGTCAATATGATCGTCGCAGATAACTTCCTTGTCTGCTACGCACCAAGCGACAAAAACACCTATGAGGATATACCGCAGGAGCTTGTTGACAAGTATTTCAAAGAGTTTGAAAAGCCCGATAAGTTCTACCGCAAAACGAACGGAGAAATTGCCGTTATCAGAGAAAACTACAGACAGAAAAAGGATATGGAACGGTAAAAAGTGCGTTTGCCGAAACCGCTGCATTGTCATAACCAGCAGACTGTTTGTCATTACATCCGTAATTCCAAACAGTAAATGCCGGTTAGGGATAAATCCCTAAAACCCTTTAACAAATTTCTATTAAAAACGGAGGTAAACGAAATGAACGTTTGTATGTTTATAATCGGATTTTTAGCCGGCGCAGTTGCCGGAATCTTTACGATGTGCCTTGTGCAGATCAACAGAGATACCGAAAAAGAATTGCGCCAGGCTGAGATTAGAGAAGAAATCAGAAAAGCAGAGGAAGAAAAATGCAAAGAAACATCCTAAGGCAGTTCCGCTTTAACAAGGAGGAAAATGAAACGCTCAAGCGAAAGGCGCAGATCTGCTGCCTTTCGGATTCCGCACTCGTTCGGCTTTTGGTGCTTGGCTTTCAGCCGAAACCGAAACCCGAAAAAGAGTTTTACGACGCCCTGCGTTATCTGTCCTCGATGAGCAACAGTCTGCATCAGCTCTCGGCAAAGGCAAACGCTTTGCACTTTATTGATGTTCCAAAGCTCAACAAGGCAATCGACAGCGTGGAAAAACTAAAGGCTGATCTGTACGAAAAATATATCACGCCGGATAAGGATAACGATAAATGGCGGTAACAAGATTGTGGAAAGTAACGAACAGACTTGACCGTGTGATCGATTATGCCGAAGACAAGGGAAAGACACGCAAGCCGAAATTTTCCGACACCGAATGGCAGGCGCTGAAAGATGTGCTGGAGTACGCCAAGGACGAAGAAAAAACGGAGCGGCAATATTTTGTGACAGGTATCAACTGTAACGCCGACAAAGCCCGTGATCAGTTTGTTGCGGTCAAGCAGCAGTACAACAAGACAGACGGCATACAGGCATACCACGGATATATCAGTTTTAAAGATACCGATGATCTCTCACCGGAGCAAGCCCATCAGATCGGAATTGAATTTGCGAACAGGGTTTGGGGAGAGAGATTTCAGATCGTTGTCACTACGCATCTCAACACAAAATGCCTGCATTGCCATTATGTCATTAATTCTGTTTCTCTTGTTGACGGTAAAATGTTAGCCAACAAGGAAAAGGCGTGGTTCTATTTCCGCCATATCGCAGATGAGATCTGCAAAGAGCACGGTTTATCCGTAATCGAAAACCCGGACAGAAACAAAGAACCGGATCATGTCACTTACCGGGATAAATACCAAACGGCAAAGGAACGATCAGGCATCCCTACAAGACAAAACCTTGCCCGTGCCGCCATTGATGAGGCAATCGAACACAGCCGGACGATGACGGAGTTTAAACGGTATCTTTCCTCTATGGGTTACAAGTACAAGATCAGCCCGAATCTGAAATATTGGACGGTCACGCCGCTCGGCTGGGAAAGACCGATCCGCCTTTACCGGCTCGGTGCGGACTATACAAACACCCGCATACAAGAGCGCATTGAAGAAAATGATCTGTATATGGGCTTAAATATGAAACCGTTTCAGCAGAAACAGTATGTACCGTTTAAGAATTTCGACCCACGCAAGACAAAAGGCAGCCTGTACAACCTGTATCTTTACTACTGCTATCGGCTGGGTTATTTCAATAAGCCGAAAGAAAAACAGAATATGCGGGAATACAACCGGCTTCATTATCTTCTGCGTGAGGATCTGATGAAGTTAGATAGGTATTCACAGGAGGCAGAGCTGCTCGGCAAGCATCACATTGATACTTCCGGGCAGCTTTTCTCGTATACACAGTCTGTAGAGAATGAGATCAAGACCTTAACAGAGGAAAGAAAACACCTGAGAAACAAAATACGCCGCAAGGACATAAGCGAGGTTGAACTTTCAAAGAACAAGACGCAGATCTCGGAAATCTCAGACAGGCTGAAAACGCTCCGCAGGGAGCTTTCCCTCTGCAAGGACATTGCCGAGTGTTCCGGTGTGATCGAAAAGAATGTGGAGCAAATTCTTGCAGAGGAAGAAAAACAGAAAGGAAAAGAGGTGAAACGAAATGAACAGCTCAGGTGATGCAGCCGAACAGGTAGTAAGGCTGTCGCTTGAAGGCTTTGAAGTCGTAGCCAAGGTTACGGGTGAAGCTGCAAAAAATATTGCTCTGCTTTTGATCTCTGCGCTTAAAAATGAACAGCAGACCAAGGGTAAGGCAAGGCTTTCCAAAATGATACGATCCGGCAAGGAACTGAAAGTCTTTACCGTGCAGAAGAAAGACTTAAAAGAGTTCACAAAGCACGCCAAGAAATACGGTGTGCTTTATACCGTCCTTAGAGACAAGAACAACAAGGACGGCAGCTCTCTTGTAGACATCATTGCAAGAGCTGAGGACGCATCCAAGATTCAAAGGATCATGGACAGGTTTGACCTTACCAAAGTGGATAAGGGCACAATCGTCAAAGAATCCGAAAAAGCCATTGAAAGCCGAAAGGATAAAACAAGCGGCAAACAGGAAACCAAGGGCGAAAACGAGGAATTTTTCAGTGAGTTGTTTGCGGACGAGGATAAATCTTCAGACCGAAAGGCTGCCGAAAAGGATAAGCCGCAAAAGTCGGAGCTTGCTATTCTTTTCGACGAAAAAGCGCAGGCGCCTGTTCAAAAGGACAAGAACGCTGCAAACCCTACGCTCTCGAAAACGGAAAAAAGCCCTCCGTCAGAGAGAAACTCAACCGGGGTCGGCACCTTATCTGATGAGGGTACTGCAAAAAAGCCCTCCGTCAAAAAGCAGCTTGATGGCTACAGAGAGGTTATCAGAAAGAACAAGGAGCAGAAAGAATCGGATAAAGCCGAACCCGCTTTTGATGCGAAGTCTGCCGGCAAATCAGAGCCGAAACAGATCACGCACGAACAACCGAAGATCAATGCCAAGAAAACGAAAACAAAGGAGAGATGATTATGGCATACAGACCAAAACAGCGCACATTCAGAAAGCGTGAAACCAAAGAGGAATTTGCCGCCCGCAAAAAAGCCGAAAAAGATGCGGCATATGAGACCATAGACCATTCCATTACGGAAATTATGCAGGATTCGGATAAGTTTAAGGACTATCTGCGCTTTCAGTCCCATATGGAAAGATACACCGTTTCCAACACTCTGCTCATTATGGCGCAGAGACCGGACGCTACGCAGCTCAAGTCAGCGGATTCGTGGAACGAACTCGGAGCGTCCGTCAACAAAGGTGAAAAAGGCATTCAGATTTTGGAGCCGCACGATTTCATAGACGATGAGGGCAATCAGAGGACGGCGTACAATGTGAAATATGTATTTGATGTTTCGCAGACCAATGCCGAGCCAAAGCCTGCCAAGTCATTTGACAAAAGTCCGCAGGCGCTCGTAAGGGCAATGCTGAACGCAACCGCACTGAACAAAGCGGCTGTTGACGAACTGCCGATTGAAAATTCGGTGGCCTTTTATGACGCAGACAACAAAACGCTGCTTGTCAAGAAACACTCGGACGGTGTTTCGCTGTTTAAGGATATATCCAGGGAGCTTTCGCTCTCTGAGATCGCCGAGAATAGCGACGAGTACAACCGCACGGAATGCCTGCCCTCAGCAGTATGCGCCTCCTATATGCTCTGTGAGAAATACGGCATTGACAACAGCGACATCAATGTGGACAGCGCCAAAGCAATGTGGAACGGAAAAGAAAACAAAGATGTTCGCACGATGCTGACAATGGCGAACGACAGCGTATATGCCCTCGGCAAAGACATCTATGTTGAGATGCAGAAGAACAAGGACAAGGCGGAAAAAGAGCCTGCGAGATAAGGGGGGACTCTGTATGAAAGAGGAACGATACTATCTTGCCCTTGACGAGGATGAACAGAGTATTCTGATCCGTGCACTAAACGATGAAAAGACCGCTTTGATGCGCCAAGGAAAAGCCGTGGACGCCGTTGACGAGCTGATCGTAAAGGTGGGCAAAGCGCCGCTCAAAAAGTTCAAGGTCGTAGAAAGGTCTGAGTGCTTTGCGAGGTAAAAACAATAAGCAGGCAATGCTTTTACTCTGCTTGATTGGTGTACTGCCCATAGTTTGGCTCGGCTTATGTATCGCTCCGTCTGTAGACGGCGGTCTTGCAGAGATTCTGCCCGCTCTTTCAAACGCGATCTATCACCCCTTTAAAATACAGCTTTGTGAGGACAGCCTAAAAACTGTCCTCATTTTGCTTTTAATCTACGGGCTGGTGATCGGTGTGATTCTCTCAAGCCTCAGAAATTACAGACGGGGCGAAGAACACGGCTCTGCAAAATGGGGCAATGCGAACAAGGTAAACAAAAAGTACCGCCAAAAGCCGGAAAGCAACAACAAGATCATGACGCAGAATGTCTGTATCGGTCTGAACGCCAAAAAGCACCGGCGAAATTTGAACACGCTGGTTTGCGGCGGTTCGGGCGCAGGCAAAACCTTCTTTTACGCCAAGCCGAATCTTATGCAATGCAACTGCTCGTTCGTCATAACCGATCCAAAGGGCGAAATTTTGCGTGACTGCGGTGCGCTGTTAAAATCCGAAGGCTACAAGGTGCTTGCGTTAGATCTGATCCATATGGAGCAGAGCGACTGCTACAATCCGTTTGTCTATCTGAAAACAGACAATGATGTGCAGCGCCTGGTTACCAATCTGTTTAAAAGCACCACGCCGAAAGGCTCGCAGACCAACGATCCGTTTTGGGATACGGCGGCACAGATGCTTTTGCTCGCGCTGATCTTTTATCTGCGCTATGAAGCGCCGGAGGAAGAACAGAACTTTGCAATGGTTATGGAAATGCTGCAAGCCGGAGAGATTGAAGATGAGGAGCAGTCTTTCAGTCCGCTGGATATGCTTTTTTATGAGCTGGAGCGAAAAAATCCCGAACATGTAGCGCTTAAATATTACCGCTCTTACCATTCCGGCTCTGCAAAGACTTTAAAATCCATTCAGATCACGCTTGCGGCAAGACTTGAAAAGTTCAATTTGGAAAGTCTTGCGTCCTTAACTTCTGTTGACGAGCTTGATCTCGGCAGTCTCGGTGAGGAAAAAGTGGCTTTGTTTGCCGTTATTCCCGATAACGACACGAGTTTCAACTTTCTGATTTCGATCCTTTACACGCAGCTTTTTCAGCAGTTATTCTACACGGCGGACAGCGTTTACAAAGGCGCATTGCCCGTGCCCGTCCATTTTCTGATGGACGAATTTGCCAACATCTCTCTGCCCGATGATTTTGACAAGATCCTTGCCGTCATGCGTTCCCGTGGCGTTTCTGTATCAATCATTATACAGAATATGGCACAGCTCAAAGCCTTGTTTGAGAAGCAATGGGAGAGCATTGTGGGCAACTGTGATGAGTTCCTTTATCTCGGCGGTAACGAACAATCAACGCACAAATATGTTTCCGAACTGCTCGGAAAAGAAACGATCGACACGAACACCTACGGCAAAAGTATGGGCAGGAACGGCAACTACTCCACAAACTATCAGAACACGGGCAGAGAGCTGATGACGCCCGATGAGGTGCGAATGCTTGACAACAAGTATGCCGTTCTGTTTATCCGTGGTGAAAGACCTATACTGGATTTTAAGTATGATATTTTTAAACACCCGAAGTTTAAACAGACGGAGGATGGCGGCGCAGCGCCGTATATCCACAATGCTGTAGACGGGAACAGCCTGTCGATCTCTATGCTGAACATCTCTGCCGACAAAATTGAAGGAATCCATGTACCCGATTACGGATATGAGCTCTTGGCGGAGTTTGAACTCGAAAAAGAATTTGAAATGGAGGAAAAGTCAAATGAAAAAACTTAATGAGCGCAAGTCGGCTTTAAGCAAATCACAGAAAAAAGAAAGCAGAGTGCTTGCTGTTATAACAGCTTTTGTACTCTGCTTTTGCGTAAGCATAACTGCTTTTGCTGACAATGAGGCACTTAATGCCGTCAACAATTTATCCACTTTTATCTTCGGTCTTATCCGTGCAGTAGGTATTATCATTCTGGGCTGGGGTATTGTTCAGGTAGGACTTTCATTCCAATCTCACGATCCCTCGCAGAGATCCAACGGCTTTCTCACCCTTGCTGGCGGTTTGGTTATTACCTTTGCAAAGGAGATACTCGATCTAATTGTAGGATAAAAATAAATGGGCAAGCGGTATATAATTATCCACTTGCCCTTCTTGGAGGTGAAATATTGAAAAAATATAGTATAATATACGCCGACCCACCGTGAAGGTATAAGGTGTATTCAGAAAAAGGCTTAGGTCGTTCAGCGGAAAATCATTACCCTACTATGAGCCTTGAAGATATTAAAAATTTGCCTATTAATAATTTAGCAGATAAAAATTGTGCTTTATTTATGTGGACAACAATACCTTTACTTAAAGATAGCTTTTCTGTATTAGATTCTTGGGGGTTTGAATACAAAAGCATTGCGTTTGTTTGGATAAAGTTAAACAAAAAATCTGACACATTATTTTGGGGTATGGGACATTGGACAAGGTCTAATGCTGAATTATGCATTCTGGCGACAAAAGGTCATCCTAAACGCAAATCCGCAAAGGTTCATCAAGTAATTATGTCACATATTCAGCAACACAGTAAAAAACCTGATGAAGCAAGAGAAAGGATAATAGAACTTATAGGTGACTTACCCCGTATTGAATTGTTTGCAAGAGAAAAAAAGACGGCTGGGATTCTTGGGGTAACGAGATAGAATGCGATATAAATATGGACGAATATATTATATGATATAGGAGGTGGTTTTGTTGTCAGATAACTGGGTAGTGCAAAACCTTGAAAACGCACTTGATACTTGGAACGAAAAGTTATCTGAGATATGGAGTTTGCTTACACAATCTCCGCAAGACTTTAAAGGCGGCACAATTTGGGAAGTAATAGTAGATATTAACGGGGCAGTACAGGCAATCGGTTTAGCATTGCTTGTACTTTTTTTCGTTATAGGTATGGTAAAAACCTGTTCTTCCTTTGTTGATGTCAAGAAGCCTGAACACGCATTAAAACTGTTTATTCGTTTTATCCTTGCAAAAGGCTTGGTAACATACGGAATGGAACTTATGCTTGCTATGTTCAGTATTGCACAAGGTATCATTTCAACAATAATGGATAGTTCAGGCTTATCGTCGAACTCAGATACAACTTTGCCTGATGAAATGATTACTGCCATTGAAAGCTGTGACTTTTTTGAGTCTATACCTTTATGGGCAGTAACATTAATCGGCAGTTTGTTTATCACAGTATTGTCATTTATCTTGATATTAACTGTGTATGGTAGATTTTTCAAAATATATATGTTTACTGCTCTTGCACCTATTCCCTTTTCAACCTTTGCAGGAGAGCCTACACAAAATGTCGGTAGGTCATTTGTTAAATCATACTGCGGAGTGTTGCTTGAAGGTGCAGTAATAATACTTGCCTGTATCATATTTTCACTGTATGCTGCTTCACCGCCGAAGGTCGATACTGACGCATCAGCAGTAACAATGGTTTGGAAATATGTAGGCGAACTTGTATTTAATATGCTTGTTCTTGTAGGAACGGTAAAAATGTCAGACCGCATCATTCACGAAATGATGGGAATGTAAATAAGGAGGAAATATTATGTTAAGCAATAACCCGATAAGAAGCGATGATCCGCAGGCTATCGAAAAACTCACTGCAAAACTTAAATCCTGTCAGGAAATGCAGGAGTATATGAAGGAAGCAAATAAATACTACCGCAGAAACGGTACAATGAAAGGCTTTCCCGACCTTGATGATGAAAAGGCTGAAAAGATTGACGCTAAAATTAAAAACAGCTATTCTTGGGAGCGACAGCCGTTCCCGCAGTATCATTTACAGGGGAACAACCAAGAAATACGCAGGCTTAAAATGCGTATCGAAGAACTTACCCGCAATAAAGAGATCGGCTTTGTAGGCTGGGAGTTTGACGGCGGTAAAGCAGAGCCGAATACGGATATTAACCGCTTGCAGCTTTTCTTTGATGAAAAACCGTCAAACGAACAGAGGTTGGAACTGAAACTAAACGGCTTTAGGTGGGCACCGTCGGAACAGGCGTGGCAGAGGCAGCTTAACGAAAACGCTGTTTACGCTGCAAGCCGTATGGCGTTTCTGAAAACCAAAGACGGAAAACTACCGTATCAAATTCAGCCGAAAGCGCTCGCTAAAGACAGTTTGGAAAGGTAGGAGCGATATGGATATTCAAATCAATAAAGAGTTTCGTGACTATAGCGAAACAATCTATTTCGGGCTGAATATGCGTCAGCTCATTTTTTCTGCCTGCGCAGTCGGCATAGCCGTCGGCTCATACTTTCTTCTCAAGCCTTATCTGAGTCTGGAAACACTGTCCTGGCTCTGTATTCTGCTTGCCGCACCGTTCGCCGTGCTGGGCTTTGTCAAATACAACGGTATGACGGCGGAAAAGTTCCTATGGGCTTGGATCAAGTCCGAGATATTAACACCGAAACGGCTTGTGTTCAAGGCGGAAGATCAACTGTATAAGCAGAGCAAGGAAATCATTAAGCAAAAGGAAAGAGAGGTATATAAGAATCATGAAAACGCTCAAACTGATGCGTAAGAAAGAAAAGGATAAGTTCGTAGTGCCGAAAGCAGTACAGGATGTCATTCCCATCAAAGCCGTCTTTAAGGACGGCATTTTTGTTGTGGGCAACAATCTGTATTCAAAGACCTTTCGCTTTTCAGATATTAACTACAACATTGCCGGCAACGAGGAAAAGCAGGAACTGATGAAAGGCTATTGGGCAGTTATCAATTCTTTCGGCTCCGGCGTTACCGTTAAACTCACGATCAATAACCACAAGTTTGACAGAGCGGAGTTTGAGAGATCTATCTTGATCCCCTATAAATATGATAAACTCGACAAATTTCGCAAGGAATACAATGAAATGCTGCTGGATAAAGCGGCGCAATCCAACTGTATCGTGCAGGATAAATACTTTACTGTCACGGTCAGCAAAAAGAACATTGAGGACGCAAGAGCGTTTTTCAACCGTGTCGGCAACGATCTTACCGCCCGTCTTTCAAGGATTGAGAGCAAATGCGCACCGCTGAACGCCGAGGAAAAGCTCAGGATATTCCATAATTTCTACCGCAGCGGAGATGAACAGAACTACAATCTTGATTTTGAACTGCTGCAAAAGCAGGGCTGCGATGTTAAGGACTATATCTGTCCGGATTCCATGGACTTTCAGAGCGACTATTTGAAGATCAACGACACTTTTTGCCGTGTGATCTTTCTGCGTAATTATGGCACCTTTGTCAGCGATGACACGGTAGCGGAACTCACATCCATAAACAGAAACCTTATGCTTTCCATTGACTTTATCCCGATCCCGACTGATGAGGCAACGAAAGAGGTAGATAAGGTGCTGCTCGGTATTCAGACGGACAAGGCGAACTACAACAGGAAACAGGTACAGAACAATAACTTCGGCGCTACCAACTATGACCTTGAACAGAGAGAGGCAGAGATCCTTGAAGTTAAAAACGATATGCGAAACCGTGACCAAAGGCTTTATGAGACCTTAATCACAATGGTAGTCACGGCAGACACCAAGCAGGAGCTTGACAATTTGACAGATACGGTTTTCGCCAAAGTCTCCGACGGCAGCACGGCGCAGTTTGGTATACTGCGTTATCAGCAGCTTGACGGTTTGAATACGGTTTTGCCGTTCGGCGTCAGAAAGATAGACTGTTTCCGAACGCTTACAACCGAATCCCTTGCGGCGTTTATGCCGTTCAACGCACAGGAGGTCAGACACGAGGGAGGAACTTATTACGGACAGAATAAGATCAGCGGAAATATGATATTTGTCAACCGCAGCAAACTGCTCAACGGCAACTGTATTGTGTTGGGTGTATCCGGCGGCGGTAAATCTTTCTTTGTCAAAGAGGATTTTGCCGCTGTTTTTCTTTCTGATGACAATTCGGATATTGTTATCATTGACCCGGAGCGTGAATACAATCTGCTTGTCAACGCTTTGGGCGGTGAAGTGATCAACATATCCGCCAATTCCGAAAACCATATCAACGCTATGGATATGAACAAGAATTACGAAGATGACAAGAATCCCATCGCCACGAAGTCAGAGTTCATTATGTCGCTTTGCGAGCAGTTGATCGGCGGCGCAGTCGGCCCAAAGGACAAGTCCATTATTGACCGCTGCTGCCGCAGTGTGTATGCAGAATATATCAAAAGCGGGTACAAGGGAGAGCCGCCGACCTTAAAAGATTTCAGAGAAGAACTCTTGCAACAGAAAGAGATCGAGGCACAGGAACTTGCGCTTGCTATTGAGCTGTTTACGGACGGTTCCTTAAACACCTTTGCGCAGCCCACCAATGTGGATATTCACAATCGTCTGATTTGCTATGATATTCTTGACCTCGGCGAGCAGCTTTTGCCTGTTGGTATGCTTGTTGTTTTGGACAGCATACTCAACAGGATCACGGCAAACCGAGCCAAAGGCAGAACAACATATATCTTCATTGATGAGATCTATTTGTTGTTTGCACAGAAATATACCGCCGATTTCCTTTACCGTGTATGGAAACGAGTCAGAAAGTACGGCGCTTTTGCAACAGGCATCACACAAAATGTGGGCGATATGCTGCAAAGCAACACGGCAAGAACGATGCTTGCGAACTCTGAATTTACCGTTATGCTCAATCAAAACGGCAGCGACCGTCTTGACCTTGCCAAGCTGCTGGATATTTCCGATAATCAGACCGAGTTCTTCACGAATGTAGACGCAGGTTACGGACTGATCAAGATCGGCGGGCACTTTATCCCGTTTGCAAACGAGTTCCCGAAGAACACGGAGCTTTACAAACTAATGACTACAAAACCGGGAGAGGCTTAACTGCCTCTCCCCTTTTACGCTGGAGGAACTATGAAAAAGATAATCTGTATGATTCTGCTTTTGGCGCTGTCTGTTGTTTTCGCAGGCAGCGCCTATTTCTATATATCCGAATATTTGCAGGATAAAGAGCAGTTAGGCGAACTCGAAAGCATTGCGCAGATCGTTGAAGATAGCGAGCAAAATGCAGATAACAAGTATACTGAACTTTATGCGCAAAACAGCGACTTTATGGGCTGGCTCAGAATTGACGGCACAGGCATTGATTATCCTGTAATGCAGTCAAAAGATGATCCGGATTTCTACCTTAAGCACAATTTCAGCAAAGAATATTCACGCTTCGGTATTCCGTATATGCAGGAAAACTGCGGCTTGTCCTCAGACAATATCATCATCTACGGTCACAACATCAAAAGCAAGTCTATGTTCAACGAGCTTACTGAGTATAAAAACAAGGATTTCTATGCTGCTCACAAGTACATCACATTTGACACGCTTGATGAGCAGAGGACTTATGAGGTCATCGCCGCCTTTAAAACCGTTGCTTATTCGGACAGCGGTTTTCAATACTATGACTTTGTAAATGCAAATACCGTGGAAGAATTTGACGATTATGTTGCAAAATGCAAGGCGCTTTCTTTTTATGACACAGGCTTTACCGCCGAATATGGTGATAAACTGCTCACGCTCTCTACCTGCGAATATTCGCAGAAAAACGGCAGGTTTGTGATCGTTGCCAAGCTGATCGAGGTGAGATAATGGCAGATATTAAGATCAAGGAAACTGCCAAAACGGTCATTAAGACTGCTGAAAAGGTCGGTATTGTTTCCGATAAAGTGAAAGAGGCCGGGATCAAAACAAAGGAACGCATAAACAAGGCGGTTGAGAACAGATCGGATTCACCCGTGCAGTATGCTACAGACAAAGTACAGGAAAAGACAAAATCCGCAGCGGAGACCGCAGTTTATGAATTCAGCAAACAGGGTAAGAACAGCGTAGTCAAAACAAAAGACGATATCAAAACCGCTAAACTGACTCTTGAAGAAGTACGGGAACGCAGAGCTGCAAAGCAAAAGAGAAATGCACCTCAAAGCAATACTTCGGTTAATACGGAGAACACCGTTAAGACAAATGACAATTTGCAGAAAAGCCGTTCAAAAGGCAATACACCCAAAAAGGCAAACAACGCCATCAAAACAGTAAACCCACAATCAGTAAAAGCAACCGAAAGGACAGCTAAAACAACCGCAAAGGCAGGTCAAAAAACGGCGCAAGTGAAAAGTATATCAGCCACCAAGAATGCTGAACGGACACGAAAGGCTGCACAGCACATCAAAGCGTCTGCACAAAAAGCAGGAAAAGCGACTAAAGCCTTTGCAAAGGCTTTAGCAAAAGTAGTCAAGGCAACGATAGCAGCCGCCAAGAGCTTAGTGTCGGCTATTATTGCGGGCGGTTGGATAGCAGTTATTGTTATCATACTGCTTTGCCTTGTCGGCGCCGTTGCAGGCTCCTTTTACGGCATATTCTTCTCTACCGAAACATCGGATACGGGTATGAATATCACCGGCGTTATACAGGAGATCAACGCCGAATATGACAGCAGGATAAACGAATTAAAATCTGTCGATACCTATGACAGCATTGAGATCAACGGCAGCAAAGCAAATTGGAAAGATGTTCTCTCCGTTTATTCCGTTAAGGTATCAACTGATCCGAACAATCCGCAGGAAACGGCTACGATGGACGAAAACAAGAAAACCATACTCACAGGCATCTTTTGGGATATGAACAGGATCAGCTCCAGCGTGGAAACAAGAACAGAAATGCAGGAGGTTACCACAACCGATGAAACAGGAGAAGAAGTTACCGCACAGCAAGAGGTTTCCCTAAAAGTCCTAACGATCACGATCACCGATAAAACAGCCGAGGAAATGGCGAATGAATACGCCTTTGATGATGTGCAGAGGCAATATCTTACTGAGCTGATGAGCGACAGTAACGATAAGTTATGGGCTTCCATCATCTACAATGTCGGCAGCAACACAAGCGGCATTGAGATCGGCTCTCTGAATTTTGAAAATGAGACGGCAAACGATACGCAAAAGAAGATCGTTGCGGTAGCCACAAATTCAGAATACTACGGCATCTCGGCCAGCTCCGGCTACTGCCAAGGGTGGGTAGCTGATGTGTACCAAGCTGTTACAGGCTCAAGAGGACACGCCCACTGCGCCTTGTGCGCCGCAGAGCAGTGGGCTGTGTCCGGTGACTGGAGTAAAATCCCTGTAGGTGCAACCGTGTATGGCTATGCCAGCAATCCATATGGCCATGTCGGCATTTATATTGGCAACGGGCTGGTGGCGCATAATCTTTCCGGCGAGATCGTTATCCAATCCCTTGATAGCTGGGTATCGCAATTTAAAGGTTTTGCCTGGGGATGGGAAAATGGCAATATTTAACGTTGTAGATGTTTTGTTGTATTAATAGCAAAACAAGAAGTTTAACTCGATAAAACAAAAATTATAATCGTTGTATAATTTATGTCGCAGATTTATAGTAGTGTCGTGTACCTCCTGAATAGGGACAATATGATACTGTATGCTCGTATAAACCTGCGCTTCCCCATTTTGACCAATATAAAAAAGTTTGTACCCCGGAAATAACCTTAATATTATTAACAACGCCGGAGTGATCAGCATTATAATAATATACTTTAAATCCTTGGCGCGGACGTATATCCGTGCTACGTTTATAACTCCCATCGGTCATATATGCTGTAGGATTGTTCATCCAGTACCTGTTCCCTGTTGATTGACTATACCACGCATAAGAATGACAATTATAGTTTGTAGTAGCTGGGCTTTTTCGTGTAGCCTTTGGGTATTTATTATCAAAAATGCTATTTAAGAGTGCTTTTTCAACAGACGATAAGTCTGGAGAAACGATGGTTACGGGGACAGAGGTGCCTTTTGGGGTTTTTACAGTTGTATTTGTCGAAGCAGGTTGTATGGAATTCTGTTGTACCATAAAATTCAAATACGTTTCGCTGTTGGAAGTTAAACTCCCAATTTGGTTACGTAATTTCATTTTGTTTGAAAGCATTTCATCAAACTGTTTGGCTTCTGTAGCTGTATAATCTTCGTGTAAAATTTGGTCATATCCAATTAAAAACTCAAGATTGGATACTGTAAAAACTGAACTATACAAAGCGGCTGCATTATGCACTGTTGTTGTGCTACTCACTATATTTGTACTTTGATATTTTGCTAAAAGTGTTTCAGTTAGATCGCTTCTAGAATAAAGTTCTCTAAATCCGTTAAAATCATTCATAAATGTTTTGGCAGCATCTTCATAGTTGTTAAA
>NXNN01000073.1_pt1 | contig 17308 bp, 14 predicted proteins | sample 2041041 | NCBI WGS metagenome assembly NXNN01 (sample SAMN07660617, study PRJNA407663) | chicken gut metagenome | isolation source: caecum content treated with Lincosamide | host: Gallus gallus domesticus | place: Czech Republic: Brno | collected 2016 | reverse complement strand
AAATATTTCCGGCGTTACAGCAATCGACGTTTCCGGCGAAGGCTCCCGCGTGCTGTATCAGGCGAACGTGGCATTCTACATAACGAATATGGCGGCGCCTTCCGGCGGCGAACGGCTGCTGGTCATCTGTTCGGGCAACAACCGCGATAACCCCGATTATAAGGAATTGCTTTCCGCTGATATCGGCACATTGGCGGATAAGGGGCTCATCAACGGGTTGGGGATCGCTTCTGTGGCGCTTGCCGCCGTTTGTGCGCTGGGTGCTTTGTTTACGGCGCTGCTCGTGTTCCGGTCGGGCTTTTCTTCCCGCTGCCGTATCGAGGCAAAGGGCATCGTTAAAAACTGGCTTGTATACATCATCATTTTTGCGTCGATGGCGATGCTCGTCTTGTTCTGCTACTACCCCGGCATTTCGTCCATGATACTCTCCTTTTTCGATTATACGCGGACGAATCCGACGATGCGGTTCAACAACTTCGAGAACTATATCAAGATATTCACGGATTCCGCCAACCTGATTGCTTTCCGCAATATGATTATTTTCCTGCTGGCGGATATCATCATCGCGCTCGTGCCGCCCGCTATCTTCGCGCTGTGCCTCATTTTCATGCGCAACAAGCATTACGGTACCTTCGCGCGTGTGGTTCTGTTTCTGCCTTCCGTGCTGCCGGGTATCGCAACGCTGCTCATCTGGACGCGCGGCATTTACGGCGTCGACGGCGTTCTGAATATCATTTTGCGCATGTTCAGCGGGGAGGGCCTTGAACCCGTTCTGTTTCTGCAGGATCACGGTATCGTTTCGCTCATTATGATGGGATTCCCGTTCGTCGGCTCCTATCTGATATTTTACGGCGCGCTGATGAATATACCGCCGTCCTATTACGAGGCGGCGGAGCTGGACGGTTGCAAACTGTCCAAACGGATATTTTCCATCGATCTGCCCATGATCTCCCCGCAAATCAAATATGTGTTTATCCTCGCGTTTATTCAGTCGGTGCAGAATTTCAGCCGCGTTTTGATGACGACGGACGGGCAGTTCGGCACGCAGATTCCCATCGTATTGATGTATAAGCGGCTGCAGGAGGGAGATTACGGCTTGTCGTCTGCCTACGCTACGCTGATGTTCTTGGTGCTCATTGTGGTAACGATCTTCAATATGAGGATAAAAACGCAGGAAATGGAGGCGGGATCATGAAAAAAGTTGCAAGGCTTCGCAATTCAGACCGCATCCCCGTGCAGATTTTCGTCGTCATATGGGTCACGTTTTCGCTTGTGTTCAGTTTGGTTCCGCTGTATGTTACGATTCTGAACAGCCTGAAGTCGCACGCGGCGATAGCGGAGAATATTTTTTCCTTCCGCCTTTCGTGGGCTGCGATACAAGAAAATTATACGGTCGCGTTTAACAATATCTGGCGACCTATGCTCAACAGTATTTTTGTGGCGTTTGTCGGCGCGTTCCTCAATATGCTTTTGGGCGCGGTGATGGCGTATATCTTTTCACGCAAACAATTTTTCGGCCGGGAATTCCTGTTTAAAATCTATATCATTATTCTGCTCGTGCCGTCTATTATGGGTATGCCCGTTTTGATGGATTTTACCACGAAAATCGGGTTGATGAACAGCTATTTCGCCATTTGGCTGCCTGTCATCGGCGGCGGCCAGGCGGGGGCTATGTTCCTGTTCCGCACCTTTTTTACGCAGCAGCCGGCTTCCATCTTCGAGAGCGCCAAGATGGACGGGGCGAATGACGTCAAAATTTTTATTTATCTCGTTCTTCCGCTCGCGTATCCCATCCTGCTTTTAAATTTTGTCGGCACTTTTTCCGCGCAGTACAACGACTATCTGTGGCCGGGCCTCGTGATATCCTCTGCGGACAAGAGGACGCTGATGCCCGTCATCCAATCCATCGTCGAACTGCTCGAATCCATGCAGCAGCGCGGCGCGCAGTATGCCATTTACGTCATCTGCTCGGTACCGCTGGTCATCACCACGGCTTTGAGCCTCAAACATTTCCAAAGCGGCGATTTCGCTTCGGGAATGAAATTATAAGATTTTTCGGAGGAATCACAACATGAAGACATTTAAGAAACTTGCTGTCATTCTTGCCCTCGTGCAGCTTTTGGTTGCATTCGGCCTGTTTGCGGCCTGCGATAACGGCGAAGAACAGGGGGGCGGCTTAGTCGACGGGATGGCCGTGGTCACATTTGACCCCAATCTCGACGGAACGGGACTTGTCGAAGAGGACGTAACGAGCGTACGCGACCAAACGGTCGAACCCGGTTCGCTCATCGTCAATATGCCGCTCACCATCCGCGGCAATCCCGCCAACCCGCTGAACCTCGGCTTCAAGGAATGGTGCGTGGATAAAGAGGGCACCACCCCTTGGGATTTCACGCAGCCCGTAACGGAGAGCATGACGCTCTATGCCAAGTGGGAATCGCAGTTGGTCGTAACTTACCATATCGGCGATCAAACAGTTGAGCAAAACCTCTTTTCGGGCGAATATGCCGAACCGCAGAACGACGCCGCGAGCTGGAACCGCGTGCTCGGCTGGTATACCGACGCGGCTTACACCCAGGAGTACGATTTTTCGCAGCCCGTGACGGAGAATCTCGATCTGTATTGCAAGCTGTCGGAGGGGGTATACATCTCCGCGGAGCGCTTTGAAAGCTTCAACATCAATTACGGCGACGTGACCGGCAAGGCAACGGATACGACCATCGAGTACGTCGACGACGGCGAAGAAGACTATGCGAAAGTGCATTTCGGCAAGTGTACCAATACTTCCTATATTTATTACAACAACTTTAACCAAAACCTTGCCGACCCGCTTACGGGCGAGCGCACCGGCGACTATATGACCATCACCTATAAAAACCTCGGCCCCGCCACGCATATCCGCTTCTTCTATGTGGTCGGGTACGATCAGGTGGATGAGAACGGCACCCACTACTATCTGTATTCGGGCGCCGAAGAGGGCGTCAAGTACAATCCGAACGCCGATTCGACCGACCCGAGTTACGGCGTAGGGCAGTGGAGAGGCGGCGTCAACGGCAGTTGGGTTATGGTCGAAATCGAGTCGAATATGGAAGAAACGGACGATTGGGCGACCGTTTCCATCGATCTGAACAAAGCTACGATCATGTCGGACGCGGCGGGCGAAGCTGCGGGCGAATCGGAGTGGGGCACGGCGGATATTCTCTGCATCCCCCGCTGGGAGGCCGTCATTTACGACGAAGCGAATAACAGCTATACGAGCAACTCCCTCGTCAATATAGTATGGTTCCGCGGCATCGAGTTTACCGCGGTTCCCGAAACGGGTGACAATGCATGAAAAAACTAAAAAAATTCCTATGCCTATTGTTGGGTGCGGCGTTTGCCCTATCGTTTGCAGCCTGTGAAATACCCGGAAGCGGCGAAAATCCCGGTATCGGCGAAAATCCGGGTGACAACGGCAACGGCGAAATAAAATTGGAGGACAACAGCGGCATGCCCGATGATTCTTACAACCTGAAAACATACCTCTATCCCCTTTGGGAGGGAACCACCGTCTACAACGAAACGCTGTGGTTTACCGTAAACAACTACGCCCCGCTGCTGTATGAGCCCGATCAGGTGCTTTCCGTCCGTTCCTACGATTTGAAGACCACGTACACCGAGGGCGTCGATTATGTAGTGGATGGCAATTCAATCGTGCTTTTGTCCGGCAGCAGCATCCCTTTTATGACGGAAAGCCAATATTTCCCCGCGCAGCCTCCCACGCCGTCCATCTCGTTGCCGCACGACGGCGGCGGGTATTGGTACATCACGGAGGGCAACGATATCAGCCTGCGGCAGGTCGTTGTCACATATACGCACAAAGGCACCCGCGATTGGACGATGCCGCGCATCGAAACGGATAAATTCCCCCAAACCATGCAGAAGCTGGAAAACGGCGAGAGCATTAAGATCGTTTTCTACGGCGATTCGATCACCGTCGGCGCCAATTCGAGCGAATTTTTGGGCATTGCCCCGCACGCGGAGTCGTATGCCAATATGGTAAAATCGTACATAGAGGCGCGCTATCCGCAGGCAGACGTGCAGTTTGCCAACACGGCGGTAGGCGGCACCGATTCCAATTGGGGAAACGGCGAGCCGGGGGTTCCCGCCATCGACCAGATCGAGGCAGACGAAGGCGATCATTTTCAGCTGCGCGTGCTCGACGAAAATCCTGACCTGCTGTTCATTGCATACGGCATGAACGACCAGGATTACTCGCCGGACGCGCGCTTCAAGGACAATATCGCCTCGATGATCGAAAAGGTGCGGGCGCAGAATCCAAACGTGGAGATCATGCTCGTTTCCGGCATGATCGCCAACCCCGAAACGGCGTTTTACAACAAAGATTACCTCGCTTATCAGGAGGCGCTCTCCGAGCTGTGCGAGGAGTACGAAAACGTGGGGCTCGCCACGACGCTCAATACCGTTCTTTCCGTCTACGATTTGGATGAAAACGACGGCAACGGCAAGCGCTTTCAGGATTGTACCGCCAACAACGCCAACCACCCGAACGATTTTCTGATGCGCGTGTACGCGCAGACGATCGTCTATTCGCTGTTCGGGGAGGATTACATCGATCATATCTGAACCAACGGAGGTGACGTATGAAAAGGTTGCAAAAACTGTTCGTTTCCGCGGCGCTTGCCGCGGCGGTCGCCGCGGGAGCGGGCGCAGCACTGCCCGCCGCGGCGGCGGGCGATTATACGGTTACGTATAAAGTTCCTTTCTTTGCCGATATTGAGCGGAGCGTGGCGCAAAACTCCGCCGCCGTGCCGCTCGATATCACTGCCGTCCGCGGCGAAATGTACGGCCTGCCCGATCACGCTTTCGTACCCGACGGGCTGGAGGTCGTATGGTATACCGATGAGGCTTACACGCAAGAGTACGGCTTCGATGTGGCGGTCACGGAAGATCTTACCCTCTACGGAAAAATCGTGGAAAATTCGCAGAATTTCCGCTCCAACGGCTTCGGCTGGGATGTCCGATCGGGTAAAGTGTATGCGGGCGATATCATCAACGATAATTACATTACTTCCAACGAATATACCTGCCCCTCGTATACCGACGAGGCGACGGGCGAAGCCTCTTTTTTATACGACGGCATTCATTATTCCGTCTACGGCAGGGGGCTGGACGTGACCAAGCCTTTCACGGTCGAATTGGATTTCACCAACGTCGTGCCGGACGGAAGCACCGCTTGGTTCCTGTATTCGCTGTTCCCCGCGCTGACTTTGGCGCAGGCAGGGGTGCAGGGCCCGTGGGCAAACGCGGGCGCGGCCAGCGTCGTCATGTTCAACCTCGGAGACGGCGGCGCACCGCAAACGATCACCGAGGGTATGTCGATCGTGAATTATACTTCGACCACCGTGACGGAATATCCCGACGGCGGCACTGCGTTCCGTGCAATGTTTGAAAACGGGAACACTTCCATATCGCTGACCGCCGAGATCGGCGAAAACGGCACCACGTTTACCGATGCGGAAGGAACGTTGGTAGCTACTTCGCCCGCTACGCGCGCGGATTTCCCGTCCGGGTATGCGTACATCAGTTTGGCGAGCAACGGTTCGCCCTCGCAGCGCATCGATTTCGACGTGCAGATCCGGCAGGAACCGGGGGACATCACCGTTTCGGGCGAGCATGTAACGCTGGGCGATCTCTCCGTCAATGAAATGGCGGTCACGCTGCCCATCACGGTAGAGGAGGGATATGAACTCACCTCCGTCACCGTAAACGGCAAGTCCGCCACGTTTGTGGAACTGTACTCTGAAAAGGGCACATACGCCATCGACGTGACCGAGTGGGGTGTGGATGCACAGATCTCTGTTGTCGCGCAGGCCCCTGCGTCGGAGGATAGCGGCGGGTGCAGCGGCGCCGTTTCGGCTGCCGGCGCAGGCGGCGGTGCCGCAGTGCTGCTCATTTCCCTCGCTTTCGCCCTAAAATTCAAATCGAAAAGGAGCATAGGATGAAAAAAATAACGTGTATCATACTATCCGTCTTTCTGTGCTGCGGCGTATTTTTCGCTGCGGGCTGCGGGCTGATCGAACAGGAGCAGACGGATGACGAACTTCGGGAAGAAATCGAGAATCTTATCGAAAACGAGGTTGACCTCGACGCGGGATCCGACTATACGGGAACGCTGAAAATACTCTATCAGAACATTCCCTCCGAAACCGCGATCATCGACGCAATCCTCGGCGCTTTTTCAGAGGCATATCCGAACATTACCATCGAGCGTATCCCGATGGTGGAAACGAACTATCTGACACTGCTTCCCAATATGCACAGCACCGCATACCGCACGGGCGATTTTTCGGAGATGCCGGACGTAATGTGGACGACTAACGAGGTATTTGCGGGATGGATTGAGCGCGACATGCTCATGCCCGTCAATTATTTTGATGACGCGGACGATGCGTTCTCCGCGGAGGACACATTTGTCGAACTTATGCTGCAGGACAGCATGCTGGGTGAGCGGATGTACATGTTCCCGCGCGATTATGACCAGATCGTCATGTATTATAACCGCGAACTGCTCGAATTGGCGGGGATTTCCGAAAGCCGCATTCCATCCAACCGCGCGCTTACGAGCGATGAATTTTATCAGCTGCTCGTGGATATCCGCGCAGCGTTCAGCGAAATGACGGGCACAAATCCGAAAAATGAGCGCCCGTATAGTCAGGTGCGCCCGCTCGACGCAATTTGGACGTGGGGTTCCCTTTGCTGGCCGACGCTGAAATCCTTCGGCGGCACGGTTATGGCGGAAGACGGCTCCGTGCAGTTCAATACCGAGGAGAACATTGCGGCGGCAACATATGTGCGCGAACTTATCCGCGACAATCTGACTTTCGGTACCGGTTCCACCAAGCATGCCAATTTTGTAAACAACCTCGCGCCGCTCTGCTTTGAAACGCGCGCGGTGCTCACGGATCTGATCGATCAGACGCAGGAAGTACCCGGCATTGCGCCCGAGGATCTCGGCGTCGCACCCATGCCCATTCTCGACAGGGAGGAAAATTACGCCATCGGCGCGGGATGCAGCGGCTATGCTATGTACCGCTATGCAGAAAATCCGACCGAAGCGTGGTTGTTTTTGAAATTTATGGCGAGCGAAGCGGGGCAGAATGCGTTCTGCACCACGGGCAACGGTGTGCCTTCCAACGAAAGCCTTCTGTTCGACGAAAACGCCGCATGGCGCAACCTCGCCGGCGCAGAGCTTTCCCTCCTGACGAATTTCAACCATGACGCATTCGTGTATGCGTGGGATACGGCGGCCTGCACCTTGCAGGATTTCAAACTGCTCGTCGACGTAGTCGCCGCGCGCGAGCCTGTGGCGCAGGAAGTGAGCGAAGTGATGACGATTTGCCTCAGTTCGAGCAATTCGACCTATCAGACGGATATCGTCAACGCCTTTGCGAGGGGCGAAGCGAGTATTTACAGCACGATTGAGGGCTATCGTACTTAAAGGACTGTTTATGAAAGCAAGGACTAATTCGTCGGAGAACGCAGTGATTTCCCGCAAAAGGATGCTGCGTTCTCTGAAAAAAAATTTGGTGAGCTATTCCTTCTTGCTACCGTTCATCATCGGAACGCTGGTCTTTACGCTGTATCCGATCGCCATGTCATTTTTATATGCGCTGTCCAATTTCAACGGCACGCGCATCACGCAGATCGGGTTTTTCAATTTTGACAGCATATTCGATTTCAGCGAATTCGGCTGGGGCAGGCGTGTGTTCGGTTCTTTGGGCGTTACCTTCGGCTATGTCTTCGGGAATATGGCCATCTCGCTCGTGCTCTCGTATGTGCTGGCGCTCTTTTTGTTCCGCAACATTCCGGCGATACGCGCCATCCGCGTACTCTGCTATCTTCCGTGCCTGATTCCCGGCATTGCGGCCGGTTTTATCTGGACGGACGCATTTTCCGCCAACCTTGCCGACCCGTCGATGAACGGACTGTTCAACACTTGGCTCATAAAGCTCGGACTCGAACCGCTCACCTTTTTTACGGACGCGAGCAGTTCGCTTGCGACGCTTATCTTTACCGGGTTGTGGTGCATAGGCGGCGGCATGATCATGTGGCTCGCCGCTTTCGGGAATATTTCGCCCGAGTTATACGAGGCGGCGAAGATGGACGGCGCGGGGTACTTCCGCAGGCTGTTTTTCATCACGGTGCCCATGTCTACGCCCATCCTGTTCTACAATGTAGTCACGTCGATGATCGGCGGGCTGCAGGTGTTCGGTACCTATGCAAACTATGGTGTCGGCGTCGACGACAGCCTGAATTTTATTGCAATACGCATCTATATTACCGCCTTTCAGGATACGTTTCCCGGCAATTACGGGCTCGCATGCGCCATGGCATGGATTCTGTTCGTCATCATCGCCGCACTTACCCTCGTCATGTTTAAAACTGGCAGATGGATCCAATACGGGGAGGGCGACGACTGATGGAAGAACAGATTATAACCACGGGAGAGGCGGAGTTCGTTTCGGAAATCAAAAGGCGCAAGAAGCGGAAACAGACCGGCTATTATATCGCCAAATACGCCGTTGCGGTCGTTTTGGTCATATTTTTCATGTTTCCGTACCTGTTCATGGTCAATAAAAGCCTGATGTCTGCCTCCGAGCTGCTGGCGGGCGACGCACATTTCTTTCCGCGCCATTTTCAGATATCCAACTACGCAATCGTCAAGGATTTTTGGCACAATATCCTCAATACCTTGCAGGTAGTGCTGATCAACGGTCTTTTCGGCCCGCTCACCTCCTGCATCTGCGCTTTTCCGTTTGCGCGGCATAATTTCAGGGGCAAAAAGTTTATGTTCGGTTTTATGATGTCCACCGTGCTGCTGCCCACCGCCGTGCTGATGATTCCGCAGTATTTTTTGTATTCGCAGCTGAATCTGATCGGAAAGCTGTCCTCGCAGTGGATCGGTGCGTTTTGGGGCGGCGGGGCGCTCAATATTTTTCTCGTTATTCAGTTCATGCGCACCGTTCCCAAAGACGTGGACAACGCAGCCCGCGTAGACGGCGCGAACGAATATCAGATATTCTTTTTTATCCTGTTCCCGCTCTGCTTCAACGTCTTCCTGTATATGGCGATCGGCGCGGTTATGGGACTTTGGATGGACTTCCAGGGGCCGCTGCTCTACCTCGGGAACAACAGCGATCAGTACACGGTCGGCCTTGCGTTCTATTACTATTACACGAGCAGCTCGAACGTATCGTCCAATCTGCAAAATCGGCTGATGGCCATGTGCGTCGTCATGTCGCTCGTTCCTATGCTATTGTTTTTGATTTTCCAAAAGCAGATGATCGGCGGGATCAAGATCGGCGGTTTGAAAGGATGAGCCGCGGTATGCTGCAAAAATAAAAATATGGAGAAGAGTGATGAAATTCAAAAAGTTTCTGTCCGTTGCTTTGGGGCTCGTAATGGGGCTTTCGCTGGCGGTAAGCTGCGCCCCGGGCAAAGAGGATGGCGGCGGAGAACAGGGAGACTCTACGGAAAATATCGTATTTTCCGATGTCTGGACCGCCGGCATATCGCAAAATTTTACCTCGGGAGATTCGTATACGCTCGACGTAGGGGCGGATATCGGCTCGCAGAACTACATCCGCTTGGATTACTCGGCCGCATGCGGGCTGGACGCCGTCATGTATTTTACCGATTCGGACGGGGCGCAGGAATACAGCGAACGCTTTTATCTCTCCCCGGAGGATACGGAATTCCGGCAAATACTTAACTATTATCACGAAAACAACTATGAAAAGCGCCTCGACCGCATTGAATTCAAGTGCGTGTACGGGAACGGTGTTTTCGCCTTGGAAAAAATTTCGGTTGCGACCCATCCCATCGATTTTTCGAAAGTCAACTTTTATATGGCGGACATGACGGAGGAAAACATGCGCCTTTATATCGAGGGGAATACGGTCAAACTCGGCGTCAACTTAAAGCTCGGCGGCGCGATCGATCATCTCTCTTCCGTCAATCAGGGCGTGAGCCTTTCGGCGGAACTCGGCAAGCTTTATGTGGGGCAGAATGCGAAAGAACGTGTCTATCAGGAGGATGACGTAAACCTTATCAACGCGCACGATACGGGTCGGTTGATTCAGCAGTCCTTTTACGGGACGCTCGGGGATTCCGCCGCGAACCCGCAGGACGATTATATCTGCGGGTATTTCAACCACGACGGCAATTCCGCCACGCCCGATATTGCGTGGCCCTATAATCCTGTGCAGGGCGGCGATCAATATCAAAATTTGAGCCAGCTTGTCGACGTACAGTATTCCGAAGACGAAATTTATGTCAAAACGCGCCCCATGGATTGGGCAAAAAATAACAGTGTCACGCCTTTCTATATGGAAAACACGTATCGGGTCATCGACGATCCCGTTTACGGCGAATATGTTCAGGTTACCAACCGCAGCACCGATTTTTCGGGTTACGTGCACAACAATCCGAGGGATCAGGAGCTTCCCGCATTTTACGGCATTACTCCGCTCGGCAGGTTGGCCACATACAAGGGAACCTCGCCCTGGACGGGCGGCATTGTCAGCACAGAGGAAAATCTCGGCTTCTGGTCGCCCAGCACGGCGGAGAACCGCTTCGAAGCGACGGAAAATTGGATCGCATGGCTGAACGAGGACGATTGGGGCATCGGATTATACGTACCCGATGTTACGTCTATGCTCGCGGGAAGGAACGAATATTCGGTAGATACGGGCGTGGTGGGCATCTTTCCCGATGAGGCGGTGCAATGCACGTACACCGCCCCGCTCGGCGTATTTTCTATGCCGTCCTACGAATCGTTCTCCTATTCCTATTATTTGAAATTGGATTACCTCATCTATTCGCGCGCGCTGTTTGCGTCGCTGCACGAGGCGGGCGCGTCGAACGGCGATCTTCTTCGCCTGGAAGGTCGCAAGGCATAAGGAGAAAAGAATATGAAACGGTTTGATAAGGCGGTTTCCGCGGCGGTCTGCGCCGCGCTGCTGTTCGGCGCGGCGGCGTGCTCGCCCGGCGGAAGCGGCGAAGTGTATGAGCCGTACGATTATACGGTTCGGCACCAATCTATAGACGATGTTCTCCGCTTTTACAGTTCGGACAACCGCCTCGACGCTTTTATGAACGAATATTTCGAGCGGCATATGCGTTACGACGAGGATTTGCGCATTCATACCTTTCCCGTCGGCGGCGGTCAGCCCGTATGGAAAGAATGGGAATCGATGATCGGCAGCTTTTGGGACGCATCTCCCGCCAATTTGGGCGATTATTACGCGACCAACCGCTGGATTCGCGATTGGCTCGCGCTCGATTATATGTCCGTGCAGGACAGGCAAGGGTATATCTCCACCTCCACGGGCATCACGACGGACGATTGGGGGCAGGGGTGGTCTTTCCCTTCCTATCGGCATAGCCGCGGGGGCAGCTACGGTGAAGAATTTGCGTCGGATACCGCCGGCTGGACGGGTGAAAACGGCACCGCCGTTTCTTTCACCGCGGGCGGCGCCGACGGAAACCCGCAGTCGAGTGGCGCAGAGGGGTATCTGAAAGCGGAAACGACCGCTTCCTCCGAGGAACTCACCGTTCTCTCTCCCGAAATTTTTGATGGCGCGGGCATGAACGCATTTTACTCTCCCTTCTTGCATTTTTCGTGGAGTTTTGCTATACTGGAGGGGAGTGCCGAGGATATCGACGATCTGTATGTGTATTTTCAGACGGCGGACGAGCGCACATGGACGGAGGATAAGTGCGTGCGCTATTCGGAATACGCCACGGTGGCCTATCCGTTTTCCTCGTCGGAAAATACTCCGCAGGGCACTTTCCTCAACATGTTCCTCAATGAAAAGTGGGGGAGGGACAGCGCGGGCGAAAACAAAATCACCCGCCTCAAATTCGTTTTAAAGGCGAAGGAGGGCACAAAATTCCGCGCGGAGGTATATTTCAACTTTATCCGCGCCGACTTCGACGACAGAATGTCCGATAATTGCGGACAGTATATTTCGGCGGCGAAGCATTATCTCTCCTACACGCAGGACGCGGAATTTTTGGCGCAGATTCTGCCCACCGCGCGCCGAGCCATGCAATTCTATCTCACCTGCCTTGACGGAGAGGATAACGGCATCATCAGCAACACGTATCTCGTCGGGCATTTCAACAGCGGCACGGCCGGCGTCGGCGTCGGCATCGGGGACGGGTTCTGGGACGCGATTTCGTTCCCGAATACAAACCTTTATTCCAATCTTTCCTACCATCAGGCTCTTGTCGGCATGCTCTATTTGGAAGAGATGGCAGAGGCCTATGGCGTCGAAACGGAGGCTGTTTCCGTTCTGGGAAAAGATATGAAAACGGAGGTTGTCTACCACGAAACGGCGGAAACGCTGCGGCAAAAACTGGCGCGTTGCGAACAGACGATGCGCGAAACGTTTTGGGACGATGAACTCGGCCGCTTCTTCGCCGGGTATTACGATACGGAAGACGGCAGCGGTGTCACTGCGCGGAAGATGGATTACGGTTTTCTGATGTTCAACCTGCAGGCGATTGCAGACGGCATCGCCACCGATGAGCAGGCGGAGCGGATTATGAGCTGGGTCGCGGGCGAACGCACCATCGCAGGGGACGATTCCACGGGCGAGGATATCTATAAATATCTCTTTGCTCCCCGCTTTACGACGAAGCATAACGCTGCAGACAGTACGTGGGCGGTCGGTCAGGCATCCCGTTGGGAGGTCGGCGTCCGCGACGGCGGTGCCGTTATGCAGACGAGTTACTACGACCTTGTGGCAAGGAGCATTGTCCGCGGTGCAGACGATGCGTTTACCCGCTTGCAGGGTATTCAGGATTTCTACTATGCCGTGCGCGCGGCGGGCGGTACGGGGCAGGAATTCTACCGTGTATATTTCAACGGGCTCGGCATCGGCATGCAGGGAAATTACGATGCCGATGGCGACGGCGTTGCCGACGGCGATACGGAAGGGCCTGTGGGGATCGACTGCGAATTTTTGGAGGCGGCGTTGCTGTTCGTCAGCGTACCGGATGCCTTTTTCGGAATCGAACCGCTGAGTGACGGAACGCTCTGCGTATCCCCGAATATGCCCTCCGGTCTCGATTATTGGCGCATGGAAAATCTGCTCTTCGGCGGAGTAGCATACGATCTGTCCATCGGCAAATATTTTGTACAGATTTCAAACGCGGGCGGGAGCAACGGCCTTACTTTCCGGGCAGAGCTGGCAAAGCCTTCCTTTGATTTCGAGGTGCGCTGCAACGGCGAATCCGTTTCGTACACCGAAGAGGACGGTCGCGTTGTCGTGAGCGTTCCGTTCGGGAATTGCAAAATAGAGATCATAGGGGTATAGAGAATATGTTTAACGGCGATCGGTTGTTCATGATCCCTTCGTCCTCCCCGCTGCAATGCATGGGATTTCTGATGGAGGGGGAGGGCGACGTTATCGGAATCGACAGCTGTACGCAGGCTGAATCGGAAAAATTGGAAAATTTGGCACTTTCTTTGGGCGGGAGGGTCAAGTGCTGGTTTTTGACGCACGCGCATTTCGACCACATCGAGGGGCTGATCGGCATTTTAGAGCGCGGCAAAGTGCACGTCGATGCCGTTGCATACCGCTTTCCTCCGCTCGACTATATTGAGCGCGTGGAAAAGGCGGAAAACCGTATCGCGCGCGTGGCCGATCTCGAACGGGTCATCGCCGCGCGCGGCGTGCCCGTGCTTCGACCGGAAAAGGGGAAATGGATGCAGGCGGGGCATTTCCGCGTGCTTCCTCTTTCCGACGGCGGCCCCGTGGGCGAAACGCTGAACCCTTCGAGCGTGGTGTATCGCGTGGAAACGAAGGGAGATGCCGTTTTGTTCTTGGGCGATATGGATTGGCGCGCGGAGGAAAAGGTGTTGCGCGAATTCCCCGCAGAGATCCGTTGCCCCGTCGTGCAGATGGCGCATCACGGGCAGCAAGGAGTAACCGAAAAATTTTACCGCGCGGTTTCGCCGAAAGTATGCCTTTGGCCCACGCCCGAATGGCTTTGGAACAACGATATCGGCGGAGGATTCAACTCAGGGCCGTTCAAAACGCTGGAAACGCGGTCGTGGATGGAAAAGCTCGGTACGGTGAATTATCGTTTTACCGATGCGATCACAGAACTCAGATAGAAAGCGCTTTGCGGCGCTGGATGCAGTACAGAAGATTTCAATATCGGAGGGCGCCCGTTTCGGTCGCGCCGGTCGGTGAGGTAGTTAAAGGAGTGTATCATGCCGAAAAGGCCTACGCAAATGAAACAAAGAGTCAAGAGAATAGACGTCGCGCAGGAGGCGGGCGTTTCTACGGCAACGGTGTCGTATGTGCTGAACAAAACCAAACGGCTTACGTCCGAAGTGGAAAAGCGCGTCGTGGATGCCGCCAAAAAGCTGAATTATATTCCCAACCGCAGCGCGCACAGCCTGCCGCGGGATACGTCGAATACGCTCGCCGTCATTACGGCGGATATTACAAACACGTATCAGCTGGACGTGATCAAGGGGCTTCAGGCGGAAGCGCTGAAAAACGGCTATATACTTACTATCGTCGATGCGTTCGGCGACGTCGATAAATATGTGGAGTACCTGATCTCCTCGCACATTGTCGGTATTTTTGTTTCCGCCGCGCCGGACTTTTTGTCCGACGATCATCTGGTAGCTCTTCGCGATGCGGGCATAAAGGTACTCACCGATTTTTCGCGCAGCACGTATATGCCGGATGTTTCCTATATTATGTCAGATATGTTCGGCGGATTTTTGCAGGTGGTGACCGCTTTGCAGGAGCTGGGGCACGAAAAGATCGGCTATCTGAGTGCGTTTGACGAGTCATGCTATTACGATATGCGCCTGAGTGCGTACAAGGTCGCGATCAGCAAGCGTTTTTCGGGCGGCATTCCCATTATCGAATACGGCGGATGGCCGTATGACTCTTCCGAGCAGCTCGGGAACAGGCTGATGGCGAAGATGCTTAAAAACCACCCCGAGGTTACCGCGGTTATTGCAACGAACGATTTAATGGCAATCGGCGCTTTGGAAGCGGCCAAAGCAGCCGGCAAGCGCGTTCCCGAAGATATCTCCGTTGTCGGCGTAGACAATATTGCCCTCAGCGCGGAAACAGATCCGCCTTTGACGACGCTCGATCAATCGGGCAAGGAATTCGGCGCAAAAATATTTCATGTGCTTCACGAAAATATAACGGAAAACACTTCCGGGAAATATATCCTGCCTATGCGCCTGATACAGCGCGGTTCCACCGCTCCCGCGCCGAACGGAAAAAAAGAGGTTCAGCCGAACCATGCAGACCTTTGACGCGCTCCGCGCCTGGCTGAACGAACAGGCGACGAACAAGGTGTACGGTGCGTCTGCCGCGGTTTCCGTGCGCGGCGAACGCATTTTTACCGGTTTTGCGGGATTTTCCGATGCGGACGGGCGTTGCCATGTGGGGGCAGACACTGTCTTTCGCCTTGCTTCTATGACAAAGCCGATAACCGCCGCCGCCATCATGCTTTGCCTGCAGCGCGGACTCCTTCGCCTCGACGATGACGTATCCGACTATATTCCCGCGTTTCGGGAGATGTATGTCGCGGAAAAAACGCAAAACGGGTGGGCGCGCGGCCGGCGTGCCGGGCCGCTCACGCTGCGCCGCCTGCTTACGCACACCTCCGGACTTGGCTCCGGCGCATACGGCGATTCCGTTTACGGGAGCATAAAGCCTCATCCGGGGGATACGCTGCAAACCGCCGTCGGGCGGTATGCCGGCTGTCTTCTCGATTTTATGCCGGGTATGGCGCAGCATTACAGTGCCGTACTCGCATTCGATGTGCTCGCCGCCGTCGTGGAACGGGTTACGGGCACAAAATACGGCACGTTTGTGAAAGAGGAGATATTTTTGCCGCTCGGTATGGAGCATACGGGTTATCGCCTGTCCGAGTTTCCGCCTTCCGAACTTGCCGTCACATGCGCATGCAAGGACGGCGTTCTTACGCCCGAACCGCTGAATTCTGCCTTTGAAGACTTCCCCGACGGATATACGGGCGGGGGAGCGGGATTGCTGTCCTCCCTCGGCGATTATATGCTGTTTGCCGAAGAACTGCTGCGTGCGTTGGCGGGCAAGGGGCGCATTTTGTCGCGGGAGAGCGTCGCCGAGATGAGCCGCCCGCAACTCGGCAAAAACATCGAAGGTATTTCCGATTATTATAACTGGGGGTTCGGCGTGCGTGCCCTGGCCGCGCAATGCGAATGGCAGCCTTTGCCAGCCGGCAGTTTCGGTTGGAGCGGCGCTTACGGTACGCATTTTTGGGTGGATCCTGCGGGCGGCACCGTCGCCGTGTATATGCACAATTCCCGTACGTTTGGCGGGGCGGGAGCGCCGCATACGCTCGAATTTGAACGGTTGGTGACCGATTCGCTCGGCAGAGGATTCACCCGGGCAGAAAAGTCCGGTTCCTTTGCAATAGGCGAAGACCTGGTTCCGTAAAAATGATTATAATTAAAAAACGGAAGGAGAGTGCTCCGTCCGTTTTTTTGGTAGAATTAGATTTTCTCGAAAAAAAGAATGTGTTTTTCCGCGAATAAAGTCATTCCTCTCCGCGGATTAAAACGTTGGGGATGTACGGCTTCAACAGTTGTTTGAACGTCTGCATCTCCGCGTCCGTGCAGGCGGTCGGTTCGCTTTTCTATACCGTATCGCCGTCGCGGAAGCCAGTCCGAATGCAATGGAGTATTGGGCGATGCAGTATCTGAACTTTGTGGAAATTCTCTCGCCTGTTTCCCTGCGCGAGCGCATTGCGGCGAATCTGGAGGCGGCAACGGGAAAATATAATTAAGAAGAGATTTACAATATGGAAACACCATGGATACTTTCGGTAAGGACTTCGCTCCCCAAGGCGTGTAACAACGGATACGATTTGAAGTTGAAGTTATATGCCTTTGAAACGTTTGCGGAGGCGCGCGACTCAATGCGCAAGGTGGTAAATTCGTTTGCCTTTACAAAGAATAAAATGTTTGACGGAAAGGGTAAACTCGTGCGAATGAAAGAATTTGCAAGGGAGATGCTGCCGGAAAAGTAACTTGTCAAAACGGCAAAATTGTGTTAAACTATAAATTGTAATAATCGGCAAATGGGAGCGGAGCTATGGAAGGGTTCGGAAGGCGCCTGAAGGAACTGCGCCAGACGGCGCGGACAGAACGGAGCATACGCTTACGATCCGTTTCGGGGAGACGATAACGCTGCCCGATTGCAGCCTGGCAGGG
>NXNN01000072.1_pt1 | contig 17992 bp, 12 predicted proteins | sample 2041041 | NCBI WGS metagenome assembly NXNN01 (sample SAMN07660617, study PRJNA407663) | chicken gut metagenome | isolation source: caecum content treated with Lincosamide | host: Gallus gallus domesticus | place: Czech Republic: Brno | collected 2016 | reverse complement strand
CGCGGTGCCGTTCCGGAAATGCGGAGAAGAGTTATATAAACAAATGAGTTACCATAAATTGACAAATCGGGCAGATTTTTCTGCCCGATTTGTCTTATAAAAAATTCGCTCATACAGTGTCGTAACGCGCAGATTTTTTTATTCTTTGTATTTACTTTAAGTTCATACGATAAACTTTTTTGCGATTCCCTTTTGGAAAACCGGGCGGTATAATATAGCCGTAAATCAAAAGGAGGATTTCTTTTATGGAATATGTAACTCTTGCAAACGGGGTAAAGATGCCCCAGCTCGGATACGGCGTGTATCAGGTGACAAAGGAAGAGTGCGAACGCTGCGTTGCGGATGCCCTGAAAGCCGGTTACCGCCACATCGACACGGCACAGTCTTACTTCAACGAAGAGGAAGTGGGCAATGCTCTCAAAAAGTCGGGCATTCCCCGCGAGGAGCTGTTCATCACCACGAAAGTATGGATCGAACATTACGGCTATGAGGCTTGCAGAGAATCCGTCCTGGAATCGCTGCGCAAATTACAGCTCGACTACCTCGACCTCGTTTTGCTGCACCAGCCGTTCGCCGATTATTATGGCGCGTGGAGGGCTTTGGAGGAGCTGTATGCGGAGGGGAAACTGCGACCTTTGTCTGCGTGGGCGATTCGGACGGCATCGCAAATTGGCACACCATGCAGCGGCGCGTCGAAGCGCTCGAGGCGATGGGCGTTCCCACGGAATTTCATGTGTATGAAGGTTTGGGGCACGGCTTCGGCCTCGGCACGGGAACGGTCGCCGAGGGCTGGTTCGACCTTGCGGTCAGCTTTTGGGAAAGGAATGGATGATTGACGGCATTTTCTATATGCAGGCATTCATTTTTCGGAAACCATAAGCATAAAGCGGTTTACGCAAAGAGCGGTACTTTTTACGGGTGCCGCTCTTTTGACGGATTCCTCCTCGCCGCACCGCTAATATTTTGATGGAATGCAGCGTATTCGGTTCCCGATTGCGCTGAAGCAGATAGCGGCTGCCGAATTACGGGCGGAAGCAGGGAAGAATATCTTTGTACATTCTGGCATTCTAAAAAACAGGAGATATTTCCTGTTTTTTGCTGTATAAATCGGGGTATTTTTCCGTAGACTTTGATGAGTGTGAAGGCAGGAATGATACGATAAAAAGAATCATTTTTATATAATTCGATTAACATTGACACAATTCGATAAGTATGTTATAATCAATTCAGTTTGTTTTTGTCATACAAAGAAAGGGATCCCTTTCTTTGACTGCAAAGCAGTCAAAGAAATTCTATTATCAGCAAAAAGACGGAAGTGCATCATGATAATAATATAATTGATTCTAATTAAGGAGAAAGTGCAAGTGTTAAAGTTGGCGGTCAACCTGAATAATGATAAAACAATAATAAATTCGGTTTCGGCATATTTTCATTATGCCGCCGAAGGCGGAGAGCCGGCTCGGGCAGGATATAAATTGGAAAATTTGATCAAAGCGACGGCCGGGCGGGTCACATTGCTCTCCAGGGATTTTGCAAAGTGTATCGGGGATGATGAAAACGGATGGACATTCGTTGTCTGCGGCATCGAAGACGATTCTCCGACCCTTGATAAAATAAATGCATTATTTTCAAATTTATCGCGGGCGTGTGGGGAAAAGGTTTATATGCTAATCGCCTGCAAAGACCGTGTGGCGGCCGGGCGTTTGGCATGGGAAAATGAAAACAGATGCATCGATATACAGGCATATCCGAAGGATGGGCAGTGGAAAGGGCTTCTTGACAATGCAATGTCACTCCTGAAAAGGATGATTATAAAGCTCGATTTGCAAGAGAGGAATGTAATTTTATACGGCTATAAAAATTACGCAGGAAGTTCCTTTGTCGGAATTAACTATGTATGTGATACATCGTTGCATGGCTCAATTGAAATCTGCGGTAAACACACCCCTATTATAACAGTGAACCGAATGTTGTCGGACAAAAAAGCGTTTGTTCTGATAGGTTTGGTTGAGCCGAAACACAGGGAGCAGGCAGAAGCATTATTGAAAGCTAATAATATTCCGTTTGATTATTTAGAAAATTATACGGTTAAAGCGTCGATGGTTTATTTAGAGTATATTGTCAATCGTTCGATTGTCTGCTACCGAGATATTTGGAATAATAAATTTGTTTATGCGGGAAATAAGCCGTATAAATTGGCGATCAATTTGCAACCGTTTTCTTTGGATTGGAGATTGGCGGGGAATCGGGTTTATATCGGAAAGAATTTTGAATGCGCTATCCCGCAAAATACATATCTTCGGTTGAGAAGTTCAAACAATACTGTCTTTATCGCCGATAATGTAAAGATAATCAGCGCAGAAATCATTGTTTCCGGAGAGCAAACGGTAACAATCGGCGAAGAAACATTGATAGCCCGCAATACTATTTTCCGTTGCGAAATATCACATTTATTGTTTGACGCAAAAACTAAGCAAGTATTGCCGCAGAAGAAAGATATTTTTGTTGGAAAACATGTTTGGCTGGGAGAAGAGTGTTATCTTTTGAGCGGCGCAAAAATCGGGAATGGCGCAGTGATGGGCGCAAGAAGCCTTACAAGCAGTACAATCAAGGCAAATTCTTTGGCAGTCGGAACCCCGGCATCTGTCATCCGGGAAAATATAATTTGGTCAAGGGATAACTTTGATTCTAAAAAGAAAACGCTCTACGATTGCATCGACCAAGACGGTTTAAAATATTTGGATTGACGCGGGTGAGTTATGGCAAACGAAAAAATGAATGTAAAATTTTTGATCGCCTATCATAAACCGGATATTTTATTCGACAATGAAATGCTCATCCCGATCCACGTCGGCAGAGCTCTCCTGCGGAAACGCGCGGCAACGGACGAAACGGCGAAGAAAAATCTCCTTTTTTTAGAAAGGGCGATGATCGGAGATGATACGGGCGATAATATTTCGGATAAAAACGGCTGCTACAATGAACTGACGGCTTTATACTGGGCATGGAAAAATTATGATCAAATCGGTAACCCCACGCATATCGGTCTGATGCACTATCGTCGGCATTTCATTTTTAAAGATTTGCCGAATACATTTAACGAATGCAACAATGCGGGGGCAAATTATCTCAGCAGAGATTTAAATTTCGATCGCAAAACGATCGAAGGCATTCTGCGCCAATATGAATTTATAGCAAAGAAACCCGCAAAATTCGAGCGCGTGTACGATGCGTATTTGGCAAACCACAGACCGGAAAATATGTCCGAAGCGATCGCCATATTGAAGGAACGTTTTCCGGAATATGCAGAGTCGTGCGATCGGTACATGAACGGGACAGACTGCTATTATCTGAATATGTTCGTATTTCCCAAAGATATATTCTTCCGTTACTGCGAGTACATGTTCGGAATTCTGGGCGAATTCGAAAAGCGTATGGATACGAGCAGGATGCGCTTTTTCATTTCGGAATTTCTGACGGGAATTTTTATACAGCACTTGATCGACACGGGGCATAAGGGGGCATTTTATCCGACGATGTATCTGGAAGAGCAGGCTACCGTACCCGTCGTATACTGCGCCACCGAAGAAAATATCCGCCGGATATGCGTTTCGGTCAGTTCGGTGCTGCGCAATTTAAAACCGAATACAGTTTGCGCCCTTTGCGTCGTATGCAGGCAGGAGGAGGCGGAGTTCGTCCGTCAACATATAGACAGGATCGCTGCGAACTATCCGAATTGCAGGGCGCAGTATCTTGTTGCAGCGGCCTTTGAAAACAGGGAAATCAATGCCGATGCGATGCTTCTGTATGCCGTCCGCGAATTGGAGTACGGCAAAGCGATATTCTTAACGTCGGACACGGTTTGCAAAGGAGATCTGACTGCTTTTTTCCGGAACAGCGTGGACGATTATGCAATCGCAGGCGCGCGGTCTTCGAAAGTATTGGCGGGAACGGAGGTGTGCGACGGGCAGCTTAAAAATTTCGGCCTCAAAGATACTGTTCACTATATCGACAGCGGGGTTATGCTGGTCAACTTAAACCGTTTAAAACAGTTCGATTTGGTCAATACGTTGGTGCAGCGTTTTTGCGCGACGCAGTTTTCCATCGAAGAACTGCTCAATGCGGTATGTTACGACCAAATCAGAACCATGCCTCTGCGGCAGAATATGGCTGTTTCCTATTATGAAGATGTCGCCGGTGTAACAGTTCCGAAGGAATATCTTACAAAGAACTATCCGATAAAGGATATGCAGCGGGCAATGCAGACGGCATTGATCATTCAGTACGATTCGGCAAAACCTTGGCAAGATGCCGCGTGTTTCCGTGCAGGGGATTGGTTTTTCCATGAAGAGAAAAGCGCGTTTGACAGCGATCTGATCGTAGGGAAGGTGTCCGTTATTATTCCGGTCTATAACGCGGAAAAATATATAGGACAGGCACTGGCGTCACTTTTGAAGCAAACGTATTCCAAATTTGAGGTCATCTGCGTCAATGACGGCTCAACCGACGGCACTGCGGATATTTTGGAAAAATTCGCAAAGAAGGATAGACGAATCAAAATAATTGCGCAGGAAAACCGCGGTGCCGCCGCGGCGAGAAATTGCGGACTTGCTTTGGCGGACGGACAATATACGGCGATTTTGGACGCGGACGACGTGTATCTCCCCGAAATGCTGCAAATGCTCGTCAAAAAAGCGGAAGAAACCTCGGCTGAAATCGTTCTTTGCAAATCGGTCGGGTTCAATACGGAAGACGATTCCGAGATCCCCATGGCTTGGAGCCTTCTTACGGATAAGATTCCCCGCAATCCGTTTACTTATAAGGATATGGGGCCATATTTGTATAATTTTACCAAGGGATGGGCATGGGATAAATTATTTTCCACAAAACTGCTCCGCCGTGCGCGGTTGCAATTTCAGGAATTGCAGAATACCAACGACGCATTCTTTGTCTATTCGATGCTGACGCGCGCGCAGGCGATGGCGTATACCGAAAAAGTGCTCGTCAGGCATCGGAAGAACGATGCTTCTTCCATCTCCAATAACAGGGTGAAAAACTGGTATTGCTTTTATCAGGCAATCGCGGCGATTAAGAAGAATTTACTCGATACGGGCGTATATGCGAAAGTAGAGCGGGCATTTGTCAATTGGGTGCTCAATTTTACGCTATGGTACGTACGTTCGGAACCGTATCCTCTGAAAAATTATCTCTATATTCTGTTGAAAGGTGCAATTTTCGACGAATTTGGGATCAATAACCGCACTGCCGATTACTTTATCAACAGGGAAGATTACGAGTTATATCTTTCCGTACAGTCGATTCCCATTCCGGCTGAAACGCGGGAAAGGCTGAATGACTTTTACGAGCAGAAAGAAAAATTTGAAATTTCCTCCGTCAGCGATCTTGTGCAAATCGATAAAGCGGGCATCGAAATTAAACGCGCCCGCCGCGGGTTGCCGGCAGAAAGACCTGTGGTGCCGGTCGCACTGTCGTGCAACGAAAATTATGCCAAATATACGGCGGTTACCATTCAGTCGCTCATAGAAAACGCCGGGCCGGCAAATCGATATGAAATCTATGTACTGCACACCGAATTAAAACCGGAAACGATGAAACGGTTGGAAAAGATACGCGGAGTGAATTACAGCGTACGGTGTATCAACGTAGAGAAATTTTTGCCGCCGGCAGGCGAATTATTTGTCAACGAGCATATTACAAAGGAGACATATTATAGGTTTTGCATTCCCGAGGCAATCGCCCGACCGAAAGTTATCTATATCGACTGCGACCTCGTTGTGTTGGCGGATATTGCGGAGCTGTACTCGCTGCCGACCAACGGTGCCGCAATTTCCGGAATCAACAATTTTATGAACCGCGGGATGTATTTTTATGTCAAGGATAGTTTGAAAATTGATCCGGCGGCGTATATCAACGGCGGCGTGTTGTTGATCGACACGAAGCGATATAAAGAAGAAAAGATTAAAGAAAAATTTGTCCGTCTTGTTAAAAACGAATATCGTTTTTTGGATCAAGATATCATCAACGTCATCTGCGAAGGAAAAATCACATTGCTGCCGGATAGGTGGAATTATCAGTGGCACAATGCCAATGAAAAGAGGCCGCTGATGGCAAAACAGGCTGAATACAATGCCATCGCAAAAGATCCCGCCATACTGCATTTTACTACGCGGCATAAGGCTTGGAATACGCCGAACTGGGCTTTGGCGGAACGTTTTTGGTACTATGCTGCGCATACAGAATTTTTTGCGGAAATTTTGTCGGTAAATGCGGAGGCTGTAAAAACAGCGTCTTATGATGTACGCCGCGTTCCGTACTGGAAGTCCGGGGCTATACAGGGCTTGGATTCGGCGACAGGAACAGAATTTCGTCTGCGACAAGTACAGGCCGTCTATGAAGATGAAATCGAGAGGCTGGCGAAACAGTTGAGCAGGGCAAAATCCGATGCGGATAGTCTGCGGAACTCGCTGTCGTTTAAAGTCGGGCGGATGATCACCTGGGCGCCGCGTTCGGTGCGCAGAGGGTGGCGGTGTTTCCGGAAGAACGGGCTGCGCTATACGCTCGTTCGGCTGTTCAGGGGCAGAGAGGGCGCGATAGAGTACAAAAACAAGCGTCGCGCCCGAAAAATTCGTGGGTGAGGTAAAAGGTGGATAATTATAAAGAAATGCTGATTGATAAAAATCTGTACAAAAGGGGCTTTTTATTGTTGAAGCGGCAGGAAAAACTGCCGAGCATCGTATCGGAATGGGAGCAGATAGAACTGCCTACCGATTTATTGCTTGCGTATGAAGCAGGGAATCAATGCTTTTTCGGCTCTTTTTCGGGTGGATGGCTATGTCTTTGCGGGAGCTATTGTATGGATGTGGCCGCGGGCCATATGAGTTTTAGGTCTGTTGGTGAAAAGATGTTGCGCTCTTTGCAACAGTCGCAGGAATTGTTTTTTGATTATCTCGATGTATTAAACGGACGGTTTGTTTGTATTTATTCATTTGGCGATTCGGTCTTTGTTTTAAATGATGCGACGGGTTCCAGAAGTGTGTTTTATTCGACGGAAAAGCCAGCACTTGCTTCCCATTATAATTTGCTTCATGAAGCAATCGGAGGAGAAGAGGATCCGTTCTATCAAAAATTTTCTACGCTCGTAATACAGAAGCAAAAAGAACATAAAATTCAACCGTGGGTATTACCTGGAGATTTGACGCCATATAAAAATGTTCGCATTTTGGTGCCCAATCACTTGCTTGAATTGTCACAAATGAAAATGCAAAGATTTTGGCCGCGTAAAAATATGCGAGCTTTGGATGTCGATGAGGCGTGCAATTATATTGCTCTTTCGATAAAAAAAGAGGCCGAATTGCTTTGCCGTCACTATAAGGTTTTTGAAAGCCTGACAGCTGGTACTGATTCAAGGATAACGCTTGCCGCCGTTAAAAATGTTGCCAAAGATATTACTTTCTTTACGTATCATAACGTAGCAACAAAAGTTGCCGGGTATGAATTATGCGATCGCGAACAAAATTTCAAATTTGTCTCCGATTTATGTAGAAAAGAGGGGCTGAGTTTCGTTGAAATTCAATTCGAAGAGAATGAAATATCGCCGTTATTGAGGGCGATATATAAAAAGAACCACTATCATTTGCATTTGCCGCATTTGATTCCGCATTATCATTCTCTTTTTACCGAAGGGGGTATGCATCTGCGTTCCAATTTGATAGAAATTTGCAGAGATATGCATATTCCGGTTGCTCGTATTAATAGTGATGAGGAAGTTGCTGCTTTTGCACGGTTTATGAATTGGAGAGACTCTGATTTTTGCTTTGCGGAAGTATGTCAAATATATAAGAGTTATTTTCATGCGATTGAAGCAACTAAAAATTCTTTATATGATTATTCAGAAGGAGTTATTGTATATTGGGAACATCGGATGGGGTCTTGGCTTTCCGGGGCAGTTCTTACAATCAGTGATTTTGCATCCGATACGTTTCAGCTATTCAATTGCCGGAAAATTCTCGAACAAGGTTTAAGTTTGCCGACATACTTAAAGAATCGAAATATAATTTACGATGGTATATTAAAACAATTATGGCCGGACTTGCTTGATTACGGCATGCCGAATAGCACTATTTCGTTATATGACATGGTAGATAAAAATCCCACAGGGCTTTTTTATACAGAAAGCAGGATTTCCTACAACAGTGGTAACTATGGCGATGCAAAGAAGAAAACAGCTGCCTTGTATGAATTACGTACACAGGGTATCTCTTTTGGTTTTTGTGACAATAAATTGGAGAAAGATGATTTTTGTGAAATCAGCTTTAAAACGAAGGTTGCGTCAGGCTTGTCCTATTTGTACCAGTTTTTGATCAAAACACCGTGGTTTCAAAATGTATCGATTGGCAACATTCGGTATGAAATTTTAATAAACGGTCAAGTTATGTATTCTTTAATGACTACCGATTATTTTTCAATTAATCAAATTTCGATTTGTTTTCAAGCGGATAAAGAGGAGGAAAAAGAAGTAAAAATACGGCTAATTGCATTAAAGGATATTGATTCACCTTCTTATTGTGGAATGCTCGATATATTATCCTTGGATATAAAGCGCGATTTTTCGCGCAACTATACATCTGTGCCCGTTGTTATCGATACGTTTGGTATGATAAAAAGCCACTGCCTGATAAAGCAATGAAAAACGTTTGGAAAGGGGATTATCTGCGGTATGACGGTCTGCTCGTGCATGTGGTGGATACGCTTGAGAATATCGATACGGGCGAATTGTTCGTTTTGTGCAGATATAATGCGCCGAAACAACAGCATCATTATTTAATAAGTAAAAACTCTTTTTTGGAAACAGCGGAGATAAACGGGCGCAAAGTACCCAAATACCGCCGTTTTTCGGAGAGTAAAATGCTGTCGGAGGCGGATGCGGAACGGGCTTTTACTCGGAGCGGCGAATATCCGCCCGCACAGGCGATAAAGGGGAAGCGGGAGATGCCGCCGCGCAACGGCGATTTGTTTCTCATCCGCGCGAAGGATTTGTGTGAATCGTATTTGCACGATATGCGTGTATTGCGGAAGGGGGCGGCGGATTCAGAAGAGTATATACGCGCAAAGGGAAACATTCAATTTCTGCATTCGTGTCTGGAAGATGAGCTGAAGGAATATGCCGGATACTTCCGCGAGAGATTTGTGGAGGGGTACAGTATCCGTAAATACGCGGCGGCGCACGGGTTGAACCGTGGATCGGTGGATTACATACAAAAAAAATTTTTTACGGCATTGGCAGAGAAGCTGAAGAATTGCCGCGAAATAGAATTTTGCGAATAATCGCATATCCGCGTGGTGCATGGGCAAAAGCGCGTTCTCAAAACAGCAAAAAGCTTTTCCGTGAGTTTGCTTTGTCGCGGATAAAACGCAACAAAATTTAGCGAGAATGCTGTATTATCTCACGAAATCGTTTGGTAAGGTTAATAATCTAACGTAACGGCATTGTGTGCAAGGGGGCGGCGAAAGCTGCCCCCTTTGCGTAGCGTCTCTCTTGCGCAAAAGCATTACACAGGGTATTCGCAAGCCCTTCCCGTTGCATTCGTGCAGTGATATAACGGAGTCGGGTAGAGTCTTGATAATTTTTATCTGCGTACACGAGTTTTCCGAATTTTATCAAATGCATAGTAGATTGCTTTTTGAGCAGAATCAAGATATGCAACGCTTTCATTTTGGCGCGGAACGAAATGCTTTCGTTTATGATAAAGAAATAAGTTACCTGTTTGACTTCCGGCAACGACAAGGAAATAAAAGAAATAAGCCTTGCCGATAACGACAAGGCTATTACCGATAAAGGGGGTCAACCTTTATCGCATTTGGTGCCCGCGATATGCCGAAACCCCTAAAGGGGCCCCTCGGCATGGCTTCGGGCTTTTCGCCCTCGCGCGAACTCTTTCAAGTCCTCCGCATGGCAAAGACAACAAAAAAGCACCCGAAAAGGGTACTTTTTTTGTTGGTGCCCCGCGTGAAAACAAGGTTGAACTTTCGAGTTCTGCAAGGCTGACTGTTTCTTCTTTGCTGTTGGCATTGTATATGATTTTCAAGTGGTCGTCGTACAGGTAAATTGAGTTGATAAACGTATCTATTATCTTGCGCTTGCCTTCCTGCGTGGTTATATCTATCTTGCGGAAGTTATAGAGTGCCATTCTGAAATGGTCTTGCTTAAAGATGGGTGCTTTAAGCTGTTCTTTGGCGATTGCGTCGCTTATCTCGTGCTTTTCCTTTTCAAGTCCGTCCAGCCGTTTCAATAAGGTTTCCGTCGCGTAACCCTTCTGTACGGCGTTTACTATATTCTCTATCTCTTTTTCCTTTTGTTTTAACTGTTCCTGCAACTTGGGCAGAACAGTACTCTCAGTGTATTGCAATTCATACAGTTTTGCCGAGAGCCTCTCTATAATGCCGTCGTCTTTGAGGAACTCCATCGTCTTGTAAACTATGAAATCTTCCAGCTTGGTCTTGCTGACGGGCTTCTTTTCACATTGATGTTTCTTCTGCCGCACACAGGCGTAATAACGATAGACAATGCCCTTCGTGCCGCTCGTTCCCGTCTGCGCAACCATCATTGCTCCGCACCGCCCGCAAAACAGTTTGGTGGTGAGCAGGTAATCTTCGTCCGCCGAATGTCTTGCCGGCGCCTTTGAGTTCTTGGCGAGTTCCAACTGCACGGCATTGAACAGCTCTTCCGAAACAAGCGGCGGTACGCTGTTCTCTATCACCACACCCATGTGGTGGTACTCTCCAATATAAACTCTGTTAGAGAGTATATAGCGGATTGCGTTGTATCTCAAAGCCTTGCCGTTCGAGCGCGTTACTTTGCGCTCGTTCATTATGTTATAGATTTCCTTTACCGTCTTTCCGTCGTTGCTCAACTTGAATATCTCCTGAACGACGGGCGCGGCTTGCGGGTCTATATCGAGCTTGCGCTCTTTGTTTATCACATAGCCGAACGGAACGTTTCCGCCATTCCACAAGCCTTTTAAGGCGTTCTCCTTCATTCCGCGCGTTACCTTCTCGGCAAGTTCGGCTGAGTAGTATTCCGCCATACCTTCGAGGACGGACTCCAAGAGTATGCCTTCCGAGCCTTCGGCAATCGTCTCCTTTGCGGAAATGACCTTAACTCCGTTCTTGCGCAGCAATGCTTTATAGTGAGCTGAATCGTAGCGGTTGCGTGAGAACCTGTCCAGCTTCCACACGATAATGCAGTCGAAGGCGTGCTTATAGCTGTCCTTTATCATTCGTTGAAATTCGGGGCGGTGGTCGGTCTTTGCCGAGAACGCGCGGTCTATGTAGTTGCCGATAACCTGAATATCGTTATAGGTCGCGTACTCCATACATTCGCGCAGCTGACCTTCAATAGACGCTTCTGTCTGATTATCGCTTGAATAACGGGCGTAGATAACGGCTCTCATTGTTTTTCCTCCCGTAAGAGTTTAAGCACGGCTTCTTTGAGCTTTGCGTTTGCGGGCGATTTAGGGTCAAAACACATCTCCACAAACTGTTGCATCTTCTCGTCGTCGAAGGCTTTAGGGGTGTAGTCATACAGCTTGCCCTGCGGCTTGTCTGTGCGCCCGAAAATGTAGTCGAGCGACACGTCAAAATAGTCGGCGTACCACAACAAAATAGCGTTCGGTACGTCGGAATATCCGTTTTCATAGCGGTTGATTGCTGATTGTGTCATCTTCCCTTGAAGTTCACACAATTTAACTTGTGATAATCCAATGCCTTTGCGCAATTCTCTTAATCGCTGACCTATAATACTATCTTTCATCAAAACACCTCACACAATATTATAATCATAATTTGAGTAGTTGTCAATGCGATTTTTGATTTATTTCTAGAGAAAGATATTTAGCAAGGACAATTATATAGCGAGCCTATATACCTGCTTTATATTGTTGACATTGTTGTATTACTTTGATATGATAATAAATGGAATTAAAGAAAGGTGCGGAAAGCATATGAAGATTAAACATTCGATGATTATAACTTTTATTGGTGGTTTCTATGTTTTTGGTGGAATCATTATTTTGCTTTCATTATTCTTTAACGGCAGTGCTATAAATATTATCTTTGGGCTACCTGATGTTCCTGATCATATTGTAAAACTATGTGTATCGGTAATATATATTCCTGCAGGTTATTTCTATATAAAAAGGAGTAAAATCGCATATTGGATTATACTGGTATGTGCAGTTATTACGTTTTTAATAAGCGCAGATTTAACAACAATAACAGGGATGCAACCATATATTGGAAATCTCATATACTCCTTATTTGTTATTATATCTAAGACGTTTACGGCGAAGGAAGGGATTTTTAAGAGATACTTGTGCTTTGAGCAAAAAAAATTTTTACGGGAGGGGAAAGGAAATGAATAAAGACATAAAAAATGATTTATGCGAATTGATATCAGAGATCCGAGGCGTTAAGCAGAATATAAACGAAAGTGATTCTTTAAAAAATGATTTAGGATTAGATTCGTTAATGCAGGTATTTCTTATTGTTGCTATCGAGGATCGGTTTCATATCGAAATAAAAGACAGTGATTTATCCGCCGAGGACTTGGAAACAGTCGGCAGTTTATGCGCTATGTTGGAGAAATATAAATGAATCTTGTCGGAACATTGATGTCTCGGATTAAGAAAAACGGAGAGCGAATCTTTACAGAAGTTTATGAAGGATACATTACATATTCTGATTTATATCAAAAAATTCAAGCGGTCAGTGAAGCGTTCAGCTCATTACCGTCGGATAATGTGATATTGCGTTGCCGGAAAGGACTCAATATGGCGATAGCAGTTCTATCGGGGCTCTATTCCGGTAAAAAGATTATTCCCGTCAACCGGCTGCTGAAAGAAGAACAAGTAAAAAGTATAACCGAACAATTTCATCATTATTGCTGTGTAACGGACGAACATATCGAAAGTATACCCAAAGTCCCGTCAGACTTAAATTCGCCGGTATCAAATCCGGAACCCGTCGTTCTTTTCACGTCCGGAACGACCGGAAAATTTAAAGGGGTGCGACTTACGCAAAGCGGTTTGCTATTCAATATAAAATCGATAGCAAAAATCGTTCGTTATACCCCTAAAGATAAAATGCTTATATCCCGTTCGTTGGCACACGTGGCCGCATTGGTAGGAGATTTGTTCGTCGGGATATTCAGCGGGGTCAGCTTTTCATTCTATGACGATTCTTTTTCTCCTATGGCAATCAAAAAAGAAGTACAAGAAAAAGGAATAACTTTGTGGAACGGAACCCCGACAAGTCTGTTTTCCTGTGCAGTACTGCGTACCGAAATTCCCGTCAAGAAATGTGTGCTTTCGGGTGAAGTCCTTACGGAAAGTGTATATGAACGGATAAGAAAGAGAATGCCGAAAACGATATTTTATGCCGGATACGGGATGACGGAAGCATCGCCAAGGATATCGATGGGAAGATTGCCGGAAAGGATTCAAAGGGGGTATGCCGGTAAATTGTTGAAAGGCGTAAAAGCTAAAATGAGCAAGGGAGAAATACAGATAAAATCGCCTGCATTGGCATACGGATATATGGACGAGAAAAGATTTCCGGAGCAGTGGTTCCACACCCACGACAGAGGATATATAAAAGGGAAAAAAGTCTATGTGTTAGGAAGATTGGATGGATTGATCGTGCGCGGCGGAGTGAATATAGATCCGGTTATGATCGAAGAAACGATACAATTAGATCGAAATATTGCGCATTGCAAGGTTTACGGAAAGCCGGACGAAATATTGGGACAAAAAATTTGCGTGTTGGTCCAGCCGCTGGCTGCAGGCATTGTGACAGAAAAATATGTTATGGAGTTGTGTCGGAAAAAATTGCCTGAATTTATGCAGTGCAACGAAATAAAGATAACAGAAAAATTTGATATCGGAGTGACAGGTAAAAAATGAAAGAACTTGAATATATTGAATTAAAAGGGGTATTGCCGTTTAATCGTTTCTTTTTCCGCAGTTGTTATTTTCATCAGTTATTAGCTTGTTATAAATATTTTGGTGTTTCGCCTGAAATTGTAATAGGGAATTACTTAAATTTATATATCCAAAAAGAGGGAGAGCTGAGAACAAAGGAAATTCAGGTTTTCGATAAAGAAAATTTTGAAGCCCTTACCGGAATTCGTCAGATAAAATTTTTACCGCAGGAACCGATTCAAAAGGAATTGATTGCTCGGTTGAGGAAAGGGGCGCCGTCGATCATCGTTGTGGATTGTTTTTATATTCCCTTTCGTGCAGATACTTTCGGAAAAATACACACAGATCATTATATAACGGTTTACGGATATGATTCGGTTAAAAGAGTTTTCATTATTTTAGAACATGAATCAGAGAAAGACTTTCGATATGTTCGGCATGAATTTTCATTTGAAAATTTAGAAAAGGCTTTTCAGGCAGGTGTTCGTTGTTTGCAACAAGGCAGAGATCCGTTTGTAACGTTTGAGAAAAGGCATAATCCGGATGAGCGATATTTCGAAAAATTGAGACTAAGAATGAAAGAGCTGTCCGAAGAAATAAATACATCATATAAAACCTTAAAAAAATATTTTAGGAAGGCAAATATTTTCGATAATTTCAGCAGCGCATATAAGATTATGTATAATAATTTATATTGGCAGAAACTAAGGCAGATGTATCAAATGACTTTTGTTTATGGTCATAATGAGGGGAAAATAAAAAAATATTTTTCGGACGTGATGAAAGGATATAAGATTTTGTCTTCGGACAGTTCAGACAAGAAAAAAGATCTGGGGGATATTCTCAGAATATATTTACAAATTCGGATAATCTGTAAAAGAGAAAAACAGATCAAAACATTGATGCTCTATAATAATTAAAATAAAAGCAACAACGAAAGTCTTTTTTGTTGTTGCTTTGTTGTTTGGTCGATTATAGGAAATGGTATTGACTAAACAGAAATTTATGATATAATATAGTCAACTAAAATAATTTAGTTTGCAAATAAGGAGGCGGCAAATGAAAAAAATTCAATGGGGAGCTCTGTTAATTATATTATTTTTAGTGGCAATGGTATTTACCGCTTGCGCGAATGAGTTGGGCGGAAATATATGTACGGTTACATATCTCAGCAGAGATGGCAGAACAGTATTGGATACAATACAGGTTGAGAAAGGGGAAAATGCGCCTTACTGGGAGCCGTTGCCGGAGGAGGGATACGAATTTGTAAATTGGTATGAGGATAAAGAGCAAACCCGTCTGTTTGATTTTAAAGGGGAGCCGATAACGAAAAGTAAAAATATATATGCCGGCTTTGCAAAAACAGGTACGGTAGATACGCGAAGATGGGCAATTTCAGGGGAGGGGCAGGGCGACGTATTATTGGCGAGCCGTTCAGGTACGGTGATAGCAGATATTCATTTGTTGAAAAAGGCAGTAACAAAAAATGAATTTACAATCAGGCTTGATTTATATGAAGGGGATGAGTTCCGGTTCGTGGCTGAGGGGGATGCTACCCATCAGCGCGGCATCGGGTATGTTGCATCTTTTGACCGAACGCTGCAGATAAATAATAAGGAGCAAGAAGTTTTTTTGGAAAAAAGTGATGGAGGAGAGTCCGATAAACAGGGAAATATTGTCGTTAAATATTCTGGGAATTACACATTTAAATTAAAAACTTATATCGAAGAAGATAATTATGAGACCGGGAGCGACGGCGGAAAATTCAGCGTCAATAAATACGATTCTATCACTTGGGAATATAATGGTCCGGCGGCGGAACTGGATGAAAGCTATGTCGATTATTATATCAAAGGCAAAGAGATAACGAATGGCGGTGATGTGTATAATGATTTTACGCGAATGGTCCGAGTGGGGAAGACATATACAATGTCTGTTTTTTTGCGGGCAAATGACCGGATAATCTTTACAAGTAAAAGAGTAAGCCGAAAAACCGGTGAAGAAAAAGTCGAGGAATTTGTTATCGTTGAATCAATGCTTAACAGTAAGAGCCGCCGGTTGTTTTCTACGGGAATAAACAGTATGATGCCGCTAACCGACGGGTTATATAAATTTGTATATAATGACGAAACGCAAATATTGGACGTCACCGTTGACGAGTCGGCAAAAATGGAAGAATATGATGATTATTATATAGAGGGGAATATTGCGGAAGGTGAAAGGGAGAATACAACGTCGGGAAAAACTAATCGTTATCGAATGTTGAAACAAGTGGACGGAACATTTATAGCGGAGAATGTGAAATTGTCGGTCGGAGATGAATTTATAATACGGGGGATGCAAGCGGACGGTGAACAAACAACCGGACATACGGAGAACGTATACGATTATTCACATTATGTCGGAAGAAAAGGTCTTTTTAACGCAGCGGGCAAAGAAACGAACGGAAATATTGTAACGGTAAAGGCTGATAATTATGATATAAAATTTGAACCATACTCAAAAATCATATCGATAGTACCGACCGATACCCCGCATACAGTCTATATCAAAGGAAATTTTGCGCCGGACGAGAACATAACGGATTCCGAAGGATATTTATTGGAGCAATATAGATTGAAAGAAACGTCCGACGGAGTGTTTGAAATCACGATGACGATAACGGACGAAATGGTTGAATGGGATACCTGGACATGTTTGTTGATGCTCGATACGGCGGATGGAGAAAATGGAACGAGACTGGGGGTAGAGTATTTAGGAACGGATACGATTGAAAATGTAAACAGTTTATTTCGTCGATATCCGTATAAACTCGCCACGCAAACGGCAGGCACCTATCGATTCGTATTTGATCTTAAAACAAAAGAAATCAATATTTATGATGCGCCAATAGAATCGGACGAGTGGACTGATTACTATATCAAGGGTGAGGAGATAACATATTGGGCCGACATATATAATGAATCGACACGCATGCAACGTAACGGTTCGTTATATACGATGACTATTTATCTCCGCGCGGGAGATGAGTTTATCTTCACCGGCGTGGATGTAAACGGAGATACATCGGCGAGCGGTACGGAATATATCAAATGGTATAATTTGGACGAGAGCAGTAAAAGTTTATTTGATATTGCCGATTTTTCCCGCAGTAATATATTAGTGGAAAAATCGGGGGAATATACTTTTACATATAACGCCAAAACTCAGAAATTGAACGCAATTTTAGATCAAAATGGAAAATTACCATCCGCAGATTATTACCTTGACGGAAAAATCGGAGCTCTCGATTGGGGCGATACATTCTATAACTCTGAATATAAGTTTCAGTTTGTGAAGAATGATATTTATAAGTTAGATATAACACTGAATAAAGGGGACGCGATAAAAATACAAGCTTTTTCACAAGGCGCTACCGAACAGACCGGCGAAAAATTATCTGTATACGGATATGACCATTTATATATAGGCGAAGGAAATTTCGATAAAGGTTCAAATAATAGCCTTTTAACCCTAAAAGACGGAAATTACAGTATTGTATTTGATGCATATGCAAAGGTTATTGAGATTTATAGACAATCGATCCCTGTCTATATCAAAGGAAATTTTGTCGGTCCCGATTGGGATATTACAGATGAAAACGGAAATCTAATAGACGAATACAGATTAACCGAAACATCGGACGGAATCTATGAGATAACGATGACGATATCTCAAACTTCTTGGCAAGGAGGGATACAATATAATACAACCGACGGAAAAAACGGAATTTTTATCGATACTTCGTATTTAGGTGACGCGGAAGGAAATTGTAATTATTTATTTGGAATAAGCGGCTGCTTGAAGTGTTCTACGGTGGGCACATATCGATTTGAATTTAATATGGATACGATGAAATTAAATATTTTCAAAGCAGGCGGTCGATAGGTTAAAGTAAACAAAGAAAAAAGGAAGAGGAGCTCTTACGGCTTCTCTTTCTTTTTATAGTATATATA
>NXNN01000071.1_pt1 | contig 18060 bp, 17 predicted proteins | sample 2041041 | NCBI WGS metagenome assembly NXNN01 (sample SAMN07660617, study PRJNA407663) | chicken gut metagenome | isolation source: caecum content treated with Lincosamide | host: Gallus gallus domesticus | place: Czech Republic: Brno | collected 2016 | reverse complement strand
TTCAATACAGTCCTGCTCCAGAAAAGGCAGATTTGTGTTTTCAAACTCACTCATCGCTGCCGTCCTCCATCTTCTGAAAGATGTCCGACGCGAATTTCTGCAACACGTCCGATTTGGTCACGGCGATCCCCCACTTTTCGTCGCCGAGCACAAGAAGCGTGTCACCCGCCTTTATATCGAATTTATCGCGCGCCTCGCGCGGAATGACGATCTGTCCACGCTCTCCTACTTTTACAGTACCGAAGATATAATGCCCTTTGGGAATTTCCACTTTTGTTTTACCTCCTCATATATTCCATACTTTTCATATTTATATGAATTATATGATAAGTGAAGCCTTATGTCAACCATATTGAAGCCTACTTAAAAAATTTGTACTAAAATCCTGCTACTCTCAAATCCCAGATCTTAAATTTATCCAATCTTCGCTCTTTACACCAATCGTCCATTTGTTTTTCAACAAGTTCAAAAGAAGTAGCATCGTTTGAGTATCTGCTCTGCAACAATGTAAACCCAAGTATGTCGCCTATATTCTTGCTCTTTTTTACATGAAACCTCGCACCCGCAGAGCCATATTCATGAAATAGACTGTAAAATCTTGATTTACTGTATGCTTTATACCCTTCCCTTTGGGCAACACGACAGTATTTTTGCCAAGCACGAAATTTAGAAAACCTACGCTTTTTGCGGTCTTTTTCTATGCTGTGAATATCCGGTATATAGTATCCCTTTCTTTTACCTCTTTTGGGGTAAAGCATTAAATACAAATCAGAATCGCGCAGCGTAGCCGGTAGAGGCAATTTCAAATTCAATTCCTTTGCTCTTTTTATCGTCTTGATGACGGTTGTACGCGAACAGCCGCAAATGGTAGCTATCTGCGTGTTTGTATTCCCTTTATAATAATACAAAAGTATTGACTTATAATCCGTCATTTTGTTACCTCACCCTGCCTATACTATACCATATCTTATAGTAAAAATTAAGTGTTCAACTTATATGGAAATAGCACTTTTTAAGCCTGTTTCAGAGCATTTTCAGCACAGAAAAAGGGCTTACCCCATTATCGGGGTAAGCCCTAAAAACACAATATCTTGTGGCACAACTTAGTTAAACCACTATATATGTTTACCTCGGACGTTTAATATTTGCTTGTACAAAGGTGTTACTTTGAAGGGCAAATAGTCTATGCAAAAAAATTTTTTCAGTTCCATAATTTCAGCCGATAAAAGAAGTGTTCAACTTATATGGAAACAGCCTTTTTTACCTTCTTGCAAACAGTTCATTTTTCCGAAGAATTGCAACTCATATTATAGCAAAACGAGCCGCCATATACTATATATAGTAGTTGTGTTAATATTACAACACTATTAGTTGCCCCTCGGATGTGCGATGTTCGCCCTTGCAGCCGCCAGACGCGCGATCGGGACGCGGTAAGGCGAGCAGGAAACATAGTTCAGGCCGATGTTGTGGCAGAACTCGATGGACGAAGGATCGCCGCCGTGCTCGCCGCAGATACCGAAGTGCATGGTCGGACGGGTCGCTTTACCCATCTTGACCGCCATATCCATCAGTTTGCCTACGCCGATCGTGTCGAGGCGGGCGAACGGGTCGGATTCGTAGATCTTGTTCTCGTAGTACGCGGGCAGGAATTTGCCGGCGTCGTCGCGCGAGAAGCCGAAGGTCATCTGCGTCAGGTCGTTCGTGCCGAAGCAGAAGAACTCCGCTTCCTTCGCCATTTCGTCGGCGGTGAGCGCCGCGCGCGGGATCTCGATCATCGTGCCGACTTCGTACTTCAAATCGCTCTTCGCATCCGCGATGAGCTTATCCGCAACTTCGACGACGATCTTCTTGACGAACGCGAGCTCTTTGACTTCGCCCGTCAGCGGGATCATGATCTCGGGAACGATGTTCCAATCGGGGTGCTTTTTCTTGACGTTGATCGCCGCTTTGATGACCGCGGAGGTCTGCATGCGCGCGATTTCGGGATAGGTGACCGTCAGGCGGCAGCCGCGGTGACCCATCATCGGGTTGAACTCGTGCAGGTCGGCGATGATCTGCTTGATCTGCGCGACCGTCTTCTTCTGCGCCTTCGCCAGAGCCTTGATGTCCTCTTCCGTGGTGGGAACGAACTCGTGCAGAGGCGGGTCGAGGAAGCGGATGGTTACGGGGTAACCGCCCAAAGCTTCGTACAGTTTTTCGAAGTCGGACTGCTGCATCGGCTCGATCTTCGCCAGAGCCGCTTCGCGCTCTTCGACGGTGTCGGAGCAGATCATCTCGCGGAACGCCGCGATACGGTCGGGCTCGAAGAACATGTGCTCGGTGCGGCAAAGGCCGATGCCCTGCGCGCCGAACGCGGCGGCCTGCTTCGCATCCGCGGGGGTATCCGCGTTGGTGCGGACAGCCATCGCCTTGTATTTGTCGGACAGCTCCATGATGCGGCCGAAGTAGCCGGAAGAAGTATCCGCAGCAACCGTCGGGATGCCCTCGCCGTAGATGTTGCCGGTGGAACCGTCGAGGGAGATGACGTCGCCCTCTTTATAGACTTTGCCCGCGAGGGTGAACTTCTTGTTCTCCTCGTCCATCTTGATGTCGCCGCAGCCGGAGACGCAGCAGGTACCCATGCCGCGCGCAACGACCGCCGCGTGGGAGGTCATACCGCCGCGCACCGTCAGGATGCCCTGCGCATAGTGCATGCCCTCGATGTCCTCGGGGGAGGTTTCCAATCTTACCAGAATGACCTTTTCGCCCTTCTTGCCCTGCTCGACGGCGTCTTCCGCCGTGAACACGATCTTACCGGTAGCGGCGCCGGGGGACGCGGGCAGAGCCTTGCCGACGGGAACCGCCTTCTTCAGAGCGGCGGCGTCGAACTGCGGGTGCAGGAGCGCGTCGAGCGTTTTCGGGTCGATCTGCATGAGCGCCTGCTCTTCGGTGATCATGCCCTCGTCGATGAGGTCGCACGCGATCTTGATCGCCGCGGCAGCCGTGCGCTTGCCGTTGCGGGTCTGGAGCATGTAGAGGTGCTTGTCCTCGATGGTGAACTCCATGTCCTGCATGTCTTTATAGTGATTTTCCAAAGTGTTGCAGATCTTCTGGAACTGCTCGTACACTTCGGGCATAATCTCTTTCATCTTGTCGATGGGCATCGGGGTGCGGATACCGGCAACGACGTCCTCGCCCTGCGCGTTCATGAGGAACTCGCCCATGAGCTTCTTTTCGCCCGTTGCAGGGTTGCGCGTGAACGCAACGCCCGTACCGGAGGTGTCGCCCATGTTGCCGAACGCCATCATCTGCACGTTGACAGCGGTACCCCAGCTGTACGGGATGTCGTTCTGCATACGATAGTAGTTGGCGCGGGGGTTGTCCCACGAACGGAAGACCGCCTTGATGGCGCCGAACAGCTGTTCCTTCGGGTCGGTCGGGAATTCCGCGCCGATCTTCGCCTTATATTCCGCCTTGAACTGACCTGCGAGCTCTTTGAGATCCTCTGCCGTCAGCTCGACGTCCTGCGTGACGCCCTTCTTTTCCTTCATCGCGTCGATGAGCTGCTCGAAATATTTTTTGCCGACTTCCATAACGACGTCCGAATACATCTGGATGAAGCGGCGATAGCAGTCCCACGCCCAGCGGGGATTGCCCGATTTTTTGGAGAGAACTTCTACGACTTCTTCGTTCAGACCGAGGTTGAGGATGGTGTCCATCATGCCCGGCATGGAAGCGCGCGCGCCCGAACGGACGGAAACGAGCAGAGGGTTCTCCTTGTCGCCGAACTTTTTGCCGCAGATCTTTTCCATCTTGGCGATGTATTCCATGATCTCCGCCTGGATTTCGGGGTTGATCTGGCGCCCGTCTTCATAATACTGCGTGCACGCTTCGGTGGAGATGGTGAAGCCCTGCGGAACAGGCAGACCCATGCCCGTCATTTCCGCGAGGTTCGCGCCCTTGCCGCCGAGGAGTTCGCGCATCTTTGCATTGCCTTCCGAGAAAAGGTAGCAATATTTTTTTGCCATAAAAAATGTTTCCTCCTGATAAGATTGGAATTTTTCTTGCCTTGCTAACGCTTCTATTTTAATATAATTCGGGTTAAAATTCAAGTGAAAACCCATTCTTTTTGAAATTTTTTGCAACTATTTTGCTTTTGCCGCCGAAAGCGGCGGCAAACAGCCCGTTCCGCGGCTGCGGAAAAATCCTCCGCGGCGCTTCTGACCGCCCTGCAGCCGCCTCCGCAGCGGGAGCCGCGGGGCGCGAACCCGAAAAAAGGAGCGGAAACACAGGCAAAAGGTTTCCGCTCCCTGCGCCGGTCAGGCGCTCTTTTTGATGAGTTCGGGCTTTGCGGTGCCGAGCACGCAGTCGCGCGTGATCTTCACCTCGCTGATGTCGCCGTCCGTCGGAATTTCGTACATGACGTCGGTCATCAGGTTTTCGATGATGGTGCGCAATCCCCTCGCGCCCGTTTTCAGCTTGATGGCGGTATTTGCGATCTCGCTGACCGCCGAAGGCTCGAAGGAGAGCTTCACCCCGTCCATGCCGATGAGCTTCTGATACTGCTTGATGAGCGCGTTCTTCGGCTCGGTCAGGATTTTGACGAGCGCCGTTTCGTCCAGCGGAAGCAGGCTGACCACGATGGGGATGCGCCCGACAAATTCGGGAATCAGACCGAATTTCGTCAGATCCTGCGGCTTTACGTCGTCGAACATGCGGTAATCCATCTCGTCGCTGCTCTTGACGGTGCGTCCGAAGCCGAGGGAAGTGTTATCCAGCCGCGACTGCACGATCTTATCCAACCCCACGAACGCGCCGCCGCAGATGAACAGGATGTTCGTCGTGTCGATGCGCATGCACTCCTGCTGGGGGTGCTTTCTGCCGCCCTGCGGGGGCACGCTGGCGACCGTGCTTTCGATGATCTTCAACAGCGCCTGCTGCACGCCCTCGCCGGATACGTCGCGCGTGATGGACACGTTTTCGCCCTTGCGCGCGATCTTGTCGATCTCGTCGATGTAGATGATGCCGCGCTGCGCCTTTTCGATGTCGTAGTCGGCGTTCTGGATAAGCTTTAAGAGGATGTTTTCGACGTCCTCGCCGACGTAACCCGCCTCGGTGAGGGTGGTCGCGTCCGTCGTGGCGAAGGGAACGTTGAGAATTTTCGCGAGCGTGCGCGCCAGAAGCGTTTTGCCGCAGCCCGTGGGGCCGAGCAGGAGAATATTGCTCTTTTCGATCTCCACGCCGTCGTCGTCCGAAAGCTCGCTGTTGATGCGCTTGTAGTGGTTGTACACCGCGACGGAGAGCACCTTTTTCGCCTTGTCCTGCCCGACGATGTATTTATCCAGTTCCGCCTTGATTTCGGCGGGTTTTTTGAGCTCGACCGTGCCGGAGGGTTTCTCCTGCGTGCCCTTGATTTCCTCGCTGCAGATCTCGACGCATTCGTCGCAGATGGCGAGACCGTTGGGGCCGGTGATCATGACCTTCGCACGGCTCTTCGGTTTGCCGCAGAAAGAGCAGAATTGTTCTTCGTCTTTCATATTTTTCCTCCTTTGCGCAGAAATCCTGCGCGGATGGGATTCCGTTGGATTGGGTTCGGGCGACGTTTGCGCCGGTCGGCGCAGCCTTCGCCCCGCAGGGAGCCCCCCCTGCCGCGCCTTTGCATCCTTCGGCGCGGGGATATACCGCGGATTGCGGCGGTAAATCCCTTATAAACCGCAAAAATTTCTTTCAGTTTGTGAAAGAAATTTTTCGCGTAAGTCGGCTATCTCTTATAGAATACCTGGTCGATGAGGCCGTAAGCCTTCGCCTCTTCGGCGGAAAGGTAATTGTCGCGGTCGGTATCGCGCTCGATCTCGGCGATGCTCCTGCCCGTGTTTTCGGAGAGGATGCGGTTCATCTTCTCCTTGATTTTGAGGATGTGCTCCGCCTGGATTTTGATGTCGCTCGCCTGTCCCTGCGCGCCGCCCAAAGGCTGATGAATCATCACCTCGCTGTTGGGGAGGGCGAACCGTTTGCCCTTTGCGCCGCTGGAGAGCAGGAACGCGCCCATGCTCGCAGCCATGCCGACGCAGATGGTCGACACGTCGCAATGCACATACTGCATCGTATCGTAGATGGCAAGCCCCGCCGAAACACTGCCGCCCGGGCTGTTGATGTACAGGCTGATGTCCTTGTTCATATCCTTCGCTTCGAGGTAGATCAGCTGCGCGACGATGGTGTTTGCCATGCCGTCGTTGATCTCGCCCGAAAGGAAGATGATGCGGTCTTCGAGCAAGCGCGAATAGATGTCGTACGAACGCTCGCCCCTGCCCGACTGCTCCACGACCATCGGAATCAGATTCATTTTCAAATCACTCATACTAAACTCCAATTATTCCTTCACGAAAACCTCAGCAAGCTGTTGCCTGCGGTTTTCCGTGATTTGAGGGGAAATCCGAACGGCTTTCCCCTTGTTGCACGTCGCAACAAGGCGACGGAGGGCAGGCGGTGCGCGTAGCTTGCCGCCAAGCCCTCGTACACTTGTTGCTCCTCTTCCCCAAAAATCTCACACCGCTCCGCGCGTTGCGATTTTCGGGGACCCCGTTTATTTAATGGCACACATATTATTGCAAAGCCGCAACTCCACCCTTTCCGTAAGGCAAGGGGTTGCCAAATAGGGTTGCGCTGCGGAAAATTGCGATTCCCCTTGCGCAAATTATTATTAAAATATAAATCCTTAATACTCACGGAAAATCGCAACGCAGTGAGATTTTCGTGAATAAGGTAAAATTACTCCGCTTTGTCTTCCGCCTTTTTGGTCGTCTTCTTCGCCGCAGGCTTCTTGGCAGGTTTCTCTTCCGCAGCCGCGTCGTCCTTCTTGGCGGCAGTCTTCTTCGCCGCGGGCTTCTTGGCGGGTTTCTCTTCCGCAGCCGCTACAGCGTCGTCCTTCTTGGCAGCCGTCTTCTTCGCCGCGGGCTTCTTGGCGGTTTTTTCCTCCGCCGCGTCCGCCGCGAGGTTGTTGTTCTCCTTCAGGAAGTCGAACAGCTTGTTGATGACGATGTCGTTGGCGATGTACTCGCGCTGCGAATCGTCCACGTCCTTTTTATACTCTTCGAGCGGCTTGTTCGCCTTTTCCGCAAACTCCGCGATCTTGGCTTCGATTTCGGCGTCCTCGGCTTTGATGTTCTCCTCGCGGATGATCTTGTCGATGACGAGCTGGCTCTTGACGGTATCCGCCGCCTGTGCGCGGTAGCCTTCGCGGAAGTCGTGCATGTTGCTGCCCATGTATTTGAGGTAGTCCGCGAGCTTCAGGCCGCCATACTGCATGCCCAAACGGTATTCGGCGTTGCGCACCATGATGTCAATCTGGTTCTCGATCATCGCGTCGGGAATTTCGACCTCGGCGGTTTCGGTGATCGCCTTGACGATATTGTTCTCCGTCTCCGCGTCGCCCTTTTCCTTCGCCTGCTTTTCGAGGCGCTCGCGCGTCTGCTTTTTGTATTCCTCGACCGTCTCTACGCCCGCCGCGTCCTTGATGAACTCGTCGTTCACTTCGGGCAGTTCCTTCTTTTCGAGCTTGTTGAGCTTGACGGCGAACACGGCGTCCTTGCCCTTCAGGTTTTCCGCCTGGTAGTCCTCGGGAAATTTGACGTTGACGTCCTTCTCCTCGCCGACCTTCATGCCCGCGACCTGCTCTTCGAATCCGGGGATGAACGAGCCGCTGCCCAGAACGAGCGGGTAGTTCTCGCTGGTGCCGCCCTCGAACTTTTCGCCGTCGACGCTGCCGGAGAAGTCGATGGTCGCCGTATCGCCGTTTTCGGCGGCGCGTTCGGTGACTTCGACGAGACGGGAGTTGCGCTCCTGCAGGCGCTTCAGATCCGCTTCGACGTCTTCGTCCTTTACATTATACTCCACTTTCCGGATGTTTATACCCTTGTACGCGCCGAGCTTGACGTCCGGCTTGACGGGCGCCTTTGCCGAAAGAACGGCGCCCTCGTCAGAGATGTCCTCCACCGACAGTTCGGGCTGACCGACGACGGTATAGTTGTCCTTTTCCTTTTCGATGATGTCGTAATAATGTTCGGAGAACAGATCGTTGAGCGCATCTTCATAGAACACGCCCTTGCCGTAGTTAAGCTCGATGACGTGCTTGGGCGCCTTGCCCTTGCGGAAACCGTTGACAAAATACCTGCCGCGGGTCTGCTGATACGCCTTCATGTTGGCGGCGTCCCACTCCGCCTTGTCAAACGTCATGGTTACTTTGACGGTGCTCTTCTCGGAAGGCTCGATCGTGTACTTCATAATCCTTTCTCCTATAAATTAAGAAAATCTTTATTATACGTTACAGTATTTTAGCACAAACGAAAAGTTTTGCAAAGCGTTTTTGCACAACAATTTTTCTTTTGTTGAGCCGGAATGATTATTCTTTGCCCCTTCCGGCGCGATAATAAAGTTTTTGTTCTCTCCTCGCTGCGGAAAACGCGCCCCCGAATCATTCGGGAGCGCGCAGTCATTATAATAATAAAGTTATGCGGCGGCTTTTTCATAGCCGAACGTGCCGCTCGCCGTAGCCGTGATGTCGGCGGCGTAACTCGTTACGGTGTCTTCATAGCTGTCCGTCACGCTGTAACCGCCCTTGAATGCCGCGCTCGCGGAAAAGGAGAGCGGCTTTCCGTTTTTGTCCGTTTTGACAGTGACGGTCAACTCCGCCGTTTCCAACTGCACCGATTCCATATCGCCGGACTTGGGCAGCGGTTTCTCGCTCATATCGGCAACCATGTCGTAAATCTGCGCGACGTTCATGCTGTCCCACAGGAGCGGCAGCAGCATGCCGATGCTTTCATAGGTCAACCCCGGCAATGCCTGCCCCAGCATAGGGTTCGCGAGCGCGGCGAGCGAAAGGCTGCCCAAAGGAGTGCCTTCCTCCGCAAAAGAAATCGACCCGTCCTCTCCGACAATCACTTTGGTCGTATCCAAAAGGGCGCCGAGCGTTTTCAAATCCAGCCGTGTGCCGAGGGCAATCGCGGTAACGACCTGCACGAGCGTATCCGCAACGGCGGAAACCTCCTTTTCCTCCAACACGGCGTTCAAAAGCCCGTACAAATCCCCGACGGTGAAATCCGCCGAGAAGATTTCCGCGACCCACGCCTTTTCGATATCGTCTGCCGTGGCGCCGTCGGAAAGTTCCGCACCCTCCGGTGCCGTTTGCGGCAGGATCATCCCGAACACGTCGTGCAGCGATATGCCTTCGGCAACGGAGGGCGTCGGCTCGCCGTCCGCATCCTCTTCCCCTTGCGCGAAAAAGCCCTGCACCGCCTGCAACGCAGGAAGAAGATCCTCCGTTTCGACGGTGACGGTATATTCGTAACCGCTGTTGTCGGGCAGCGGCGCGGCTGTTTCCGCAAAAAATGCGCCCAGGCCGTCAATGCCGCCCAAAAGCCCCCAAATGTCATCCAAAACGCTCAACGTATTGGAAATATAGTATATCCCTTCATCCATGCGGAAGGTATCGGAAACGCTCTCGTTGATCGTCGTCGGGGTAGCAATGCCGGCTGCGTCGGTGACGGTCGCAGTGCCCTGCGCGTTCGCGTTCAGCGTAACGGAAAATCCTTCCGCTTTGCTGATTTGCTCCAAAATCGTTTCCGCAAATACCTTTGCATCGACGGGCTTCAAGGTTTCTTCCTCGTTTTCGCCCGTATTGTCGCCCGTGTTGTCGCCGGTGTTGTCGCCGGTGTTGTCGCCGCCCTGCTCGGTATCGTTACCGTTGCCGTTGTTCGGGTCTTTATTCGTTTCCTCGCAGGCGACCATCGCAAACGCCATTGCCAGCGCTAAAATCAGCGCCAAAAGTGCCGTTAAAAATTTTTTCATACATTCCTCCGTTTTTTGAGTTCCGTATGATAGTATCATATTTTGTCACTATTGTCAATAAAAATCATGACAATATATTACATTGAACCCGCAAAACAGCCATCGACCGGCGCTTTTATTTCTTTCGACACTTTTTTATGAAGAAAATTGTTGAAATACTTCGACGGGCAACGGCAAAACGCCGGAATCCGATCGACGCAGGGGCTAAAAAAGGATAAAAAAGGCGAAGAATGAAAATCTTCGCCCTTTGCGTCCATAAATTTATGCAGTTATCCGTCGGCTTCCTCGTCCAAGGTTTCGAGCAAAAAACTTACCGGTCGGAATCCGTCGTTGCAGGAAATCATTGCCGACTTTTTATTCTTCATCCACCCGTCGTAAAAGTTTTCGCCGCCGTGCGCAAGCGCCATTACAAAAGCGGAGATACTTTCCCAAGCGCTTTCGCAAAAATTCTGTGGTCTTTTCCAGCCGTTTGCGATGAAAATTTGACCTTCCTGCATATCGCAGGCGTGCAAAACAGGATTTTCGTACTTTTCGATCAGATCTGGATAGCATGCCGTTTTCATTACGGTAATCTTAACTTTTTTCAATGCCGAAAACCTCCGTAAAAGAGCCTTTTTGCCGAATTTGCCAACGATAAACCAAACCCCGGTCTGCAAAGCGAGACGCGCTTTTTTGCGCAATCTGCCGCAGGCGCCTTCCGAATCGCCCTTTCTGCCTCAATTCCGCGAACATTTTTCCGCGTCGACGGCGAGCGTGAACATCAGCACGAGCAGGGCGTTCTGCGGATCGGCGACGTCCAAAACATATGTATCTGTCCAGTTCCAGATTTCCTTGCCGATTTTCGCAACGAGCGCGCCGCGGGCATCGACGATGCTGTAATCCCATTCGAGGAAGCTCCCCTGCACCTGCCAGCCGCTGCAATCGATGGTGTACTGCGGTTTGAACCAAGTCCACTTTTTGCGGATGCAACCCATATAGCGATCGCTCAGATACAGCTCGAATTTCGGGAGCCAGGTGAACACCTTCTCCTTGACCGTGCCGGCATAATTGCCCGCCGCATCGAAAATGCGAAGGCAATGCCCCCACGAAAGCTGCCCCTTGACGGTATAGGCGACCGTTCCGTTTTCGTAATAGATGTCGTAGCTGTCGAACCACGAAAAAAAGCGCTGTTTGAACAATAATTTCATTATATTCTCCCCTTTTCCGCGAAGTACGGGCCGAGCCCGCACGCAGTTTCGTGCGTGACGACATACGTCCATCCGAAATTTTTGCCGACGACGAACACCTCCGCTTCGTCGGCGAGGTCGAGGCTCTTCAAATCGGACGGACAACGGAGGAAGGAGTACACAATGTTTTTGCCGCCGCCGTTGAACCCGCTTTCCCGCGCGATGAACGCGCCCGCTTTATCCGCTCTGTCGAACGCGGCGGACGCCGCCTCGCGTTCCAGATGCTTCGCTTCGCCCCAGGTAAAAACGTGCCACAAAAAACAGCCGGGCGCATCGACGCCCTCCGCCATTATTTCGGCGGGAACAGCTGCGGCGAATGCCTGTTTCCATTTTTTTACAAATTCCGCGCTGTCCATGCCTTCAAAGGATTTTTTCCATTTTTCCGAATGTTTTTTCGAACGCATATTCTCCCTTGCGGCTGCGCACGAGTTGCGATTTTCCATGAGTTTGCGGTTTTATATTTATAATAATTCTCGCAAGAGCAAAAATCGCACTTTTTGCTCTTGCACTCAATTTGGCAATCCCTTGCCTTACAGAAGGGGTGAAGTTGCGGCATTACTATAATATGTGTGCCCTTAAATATGCCGCAACGAGGGGAAAGCCGTTCGGGTTTCCCCTAAAAATCTCGACTTTTTGTTTCATCAGCTTGAAACAAAAAGTGAGAACCCTCTCAAAACTCAAACTTCGTATCCCGTGAAAACAGCTGCGAAATGCGGGACATGCACAGCATTTTCCACTCCTCGCCCGACTGCGGATGCTCGGCAAAGCAGACGTCGTACACCGCGTCGGTAATGGGCAGTTCCACGCCGCATTTTTCGCCCAGCTTTTTCATCGCCGCCGCCGTCATGACGCCTTCGGCGAGCTTTTCGAACTTCTGCCCTTTGACGAGCATTTCCCCGTACATGCGGTTGTGCGAATGGCGGGAAAAGAGGGTCGTTTCGTAGTCGCCTAAATGCGCCAAGCCGTAGGCGGAAAGTTCGTTGCCGCCCAGCGCCTTGATGAGCCGCGCCACCTCCCGCGCCCCGCGCGACATGAGAGGGCCTTTGAGCGTGGACACCCCGCCGCCGTCCAGCACGCCCGCGGCGATGCCCATGACGTTTTTCGCCGCCGCGCCGATTTCGGTGCCGATGATGTCGTTCCCGTAATAAAAGCGGATCAGATCGCTCTTGAAATCGTCGGCGAGCGCCTTTTTGAGGGACACGTTGTGGCTGTCGATGACCATGCAGTTGGGAATGCCCGCCGTGAAATCCTGAATATGCCCGGGGCCGACCCACACGGCGATTTTATCGGGGGAGATGCCCGCCCCGATGAGGATTTCGGAGAGGCGCTCGCCCGTTTCCACTTCGATGCCCTTCATGCACAGAACGAAAATTTTATCGGACACGTCCGCACATTCCCGGATGCGGCGGATAAAGCCGCGCAGCCCCTGCGAGCTGATGGAAATGATGATGATCTCCGCCCGTTCGACCGCTCTTTGCAGATCGCAGGTGAGCGTGATGCGCTCGTCCAAAGTGACGTATTCGTTTTTGCCCGTCTCTTTGAGGACTTTGTAGGAATAATCGTCCTCAGGGCCCCAGGAATATACGTCCTTCCCCTTTTTCGTTGCGAGATACCAGGCGATGAACGAGCCCCAGCGCCCGCACCCCAAAACGGATATTTTCTTCAATTTTCCCTCCGATAGCGGCTGCGCACGAGGCAAGTTTCTCGCAATGCCCTGCCCGGGCATTGCCCCTTTCCGCCTCGGCTCCGCCGCCTTTGTTCACGAAAATCTCGCTTCGCTGCGATTTTCCGTGAATTTATGGTTTTATAATAATTATCTGTTCACGAAAACCTCGCTTCGCTGCGATTTTCCGTGAATTTATGGTTTATATTTTTGATAATCAAATGCGCGTTTGAGAACCGCGTTTCTCAAAAAGCGCCCTCAATTTGCCGCATACATACGGCTTGTGCAGGAAAGGTGAATGCGGCGCGCGTAAAAATGGTGTGCTCTCAAAAAGCGCGCCGCAGAGGAAAACTCCAAACGCCGCGCCGCTTGCAGAGCGGTGCGCGTTGGGGTTGTCCTCAAACTCTCGACAATTTGTTTTATCAGCTTAAAACAAATTGTGAGAACTGTTTTATATCTCTTTCCTCTCCACGAACGCCCGCGAGAGTGTCACGTCGTCGGTGTATTCGATCTCCGAGCCGACGGGGATGCCGCGCGAAAGCCTTGTGACCTTGACGCCCAGCGGTTTGATGAGCTTGGCGATGTACATGGCGGTCGCGTCCCCCTCCACGTCGGGATTGGTGGCGAGGATGACCTCCTCCACATTTCCCTCATTCAGCCGCGCCAAAAGCTCGCGGATGCGGATGTCGTTGGGGCCGACGCCCTCCATCGGGTTGATGACCCCGTGCAGAACGTGGTACACCCCCTTGTACTCGTGCAGTTTTTCCAGCGCGATGACGTCCTTCGGCTCCTTGACGACGCAGATGACGCGCCCGTCGCGCTCCTTGCAGATGTCGCACTCGTCGTTTTCGGTGAAGTTGCCGCACACCTTGCAGTATTTCACCTTCTTTTTGACGTTGAGGATGGCGGCGGCGAACTCCTGCGCCTCCGATTCCGTCATGTTGATGATCTTATACGCGTACCGCTGCGCCGACTTTTTGCCCACGCCCGGCAGCTTGGAAAACTCGTTGATGAGCCGGCCGATCGGCTCGATATAGACCTGCATGGTTTAGAAAAGACCTCCCATGCCGCCCATGCCTCCGCCGAGCGGGCCCATCTTTTCCTTATACACCTCGTCCGCCTTTTTGTAGCCGTCGTTGATGGCGGCCATGATGAGGTCTTCGAGCATCTCCACGTCCTCGGGGTCGACCACCTTCGGGTCGAGCTCGATGCCGTCGATCTTCTTTTTCGCGTTCATGTACACGACGACCGCCTCGCCGCCGCTCGTACCCACGATCTCCCAATCGTCGAGCAGCTTTTCCGTCTCCTGCAGCTGTTCCTGCATCTTCTGCGCCTGTTTCATGAGGTTCTGCATGTTGCCGCCCATGCCGCCTTTATATCCTGCCATATTTCTGACTCCTTTCTTTTTTCCGGTTTATTTTTTGATTTCAATATCCGTATCGGGGAAATTGCGCTTCAGCTCCTCGATCGCCTCCTGCGTCGGGTCTGCCTTCGCGCCCTTCAAACGGATGTCGAAATCGGTGATGCCGATGCTCTCCAATGCAAATTTTACGCTCTTGTAGTTGTCTTCGCTGTTCAGGCGGCGGAAGATCGTGTCGCTGTCGGTGGAGAGCACGAACTTATCCCCCTCGAACGCCGTGCCCAAGTCCTGACACATGGTGAACAGGATGCCGTTCTTCACATTGCGGCGCAGCGACTGGCGGAAGTACGCCCCCGCCTTGCGCCTGTTTTCGGGCAACAGCGCGTTCACGCCCTGCACGCTCTTTTTCATGGAAAACAGGTCGGGCGCGCCGCCGTAGTCTTCGGCGGGCGGCTCCCCGACGGGCGGGTATGACTGCCCCGCATGCCCCGCGGGACGGGGCGATGCGAACGGGTCGTCCTCGTCGGAAGGCATGGGCGCAAACTCCTCTTCCATCGGCGGCGCCGCGTGCATTGTTCTAACCGTGGGCGATGCGGGTGCTTCGCCCGCAAATACGCCCGCATTGGCGCCCGCGCTTCCGTTCCCCTGCGCGGGAACGAACGCGCCGCTCTTGAGCTTGCCTTCCAGAATATCCAGCCGCCGCGCGAGGTTGACGACGTCTGCATCCGCCTCGGGGAGACAGGCTTTGACGACCGCCGTTTCAAAGACGATGCGCGGCGACGTCGAATAGCGCAGGCTGGTTTCCACCTCCGCGAAAATTTCGCACGCGCGCAGAATTTTGCGGCCGTCCGCCTTGTCGGCGATGCGCTTGACCTCCGCGTACATTTCGGCGGGGAGGTTCAAAAGCTGCTGCCCGTTGCGGCAGGTCTTTGCCACGGTGCATTGGTTCAAAAAGTTCAATACGTCCTTGGATAAAACGCCCACGCCCTTGCCCGCGGCGATCACCTTTTCCGTTTCGGTGAGCGCGTCGGAAGCGTTTTCGGTGAGGATGCTCTCGCCCAGTTTCGCCACGTCGTAAAAGTCCGCGCCGCCCAAAACCTCGTTCACGTCCTGATAGGTGAGCTTGCCGCGGCTGAAGGAGATGCAGATGTCGGCGACGGACAAGCTGTCGCGCATGCTCCCGGCGCCCGCGCGGGCGATGGCGGCGACCGCCTCGTCCTCGTATTCCTTGCCGATCTGCTTGAAAACGTACTTCAAGTGCTCTTCGATGTCCGCCTGCGGGATGAGCTTGAAGTCGAACCGCATGCACCGCGAAAGGATGGTTGCGGGGAGCTTGTGCGGCTCGGTGGTGGCGAGGATGAACACCGCGTGCGCGGGCGGCTCCTCAAGCGTCTTCAAAAGGGCGTTGAACGCCGAATCGGAGAGCATGTGCACTTCGTCGACGATATATACCTTGTAGCGGCAGGCGACGGGCGGATACTGCACCTTTTCGCGCAGGTCGCGCATCTCGTTGACGCCGTTGTTGGATGCGGCGTCGATTTCGGTGATGTCGAGGTTGGACGGGTCGGAAAGCGCCCTGCACGCCTCGCACTCGCCGCAGGGCGAGCCGTTTTTCGGGTGCAGGCAGTTGATCGCCTTGGCGAAGATCTTCGCCGTGCTCGTTTTGCCCGTGCCGCGCGGACCGCAGAAGAGATAGGCGTGGCCGACACGGCCCGTCTCAATCTGATTGGTCAGGATTTTGACAATGTGTTCCTGCCGCACCAACCCGTCCAGCGTGGTCGGGCGGAAGGCGCGGTAGAGAGATTGATAGGACATAATACACCCCTTTCACACTTTTTGTTTTGAGCTGACAAAACAAAAAGTCGTGATTTTCAGGACAACCCCGTTGTCCTCGCTCTGCTCGGTGCAATCGGAGTTTTCCTCGCCGCGCAATATTTCAGCGCACGCTTATTATTAAAATTGCGCGGCTCACCTTTCCTGCATAAGCAAAAGTTTTTGCAGATTGGGCGCGGCGCGCTTTGGCAAAAACGGCGTTTTGCCACGCGCAAGTTATTTATTTTAGTCTTCGCGCGAAGTTCGCAAAAGAGTAGCGCTGCCGCGAGCCTGCTCATTGCCTTTGCAGGGATGCGGCGACTTTGCGCTTGGCGCGCTGGACGGCGTTTTCGCAGCTCTTTTCGCTCTTGCCTTCCTTGGCGGCGATCTCCGCGATCGTAAGCCCCTCCATGTACAGCGAAAGCGCCCTGTATTCCGCAGGCGAGAGCACCCGCCGCAACAGCGCCAGAAACTCCTCCTTTTCCTCGCCCGAAATGACGGCGCTTTCCGGGTCGTACGGGGACAAAAGCCCCTGCCCGTCCGCGTCGAACAGCGGAACATAGTCGTTGAGCGGGATGTGCTTTTTGCGCGATGCGCTCCTGACCGCGCTCATGATGCGGCGGTTGATGCACAGATAGGCAAAGTTTTTGAAGCTCATGCCCCCTTCGCGGAAGTCGGTGATGGCGTTGTACAGCCCGATCATCCCCTCCTGCACCAAGTCCTCCGTTTCGCCGCCCTCCAAAAAATAACTTCGCGCGGCGCCGCGCACGGAATTTTTATACCGCTGCAACAGCTGTTCTTCGGCGGCCTTGTCGCCGCTGCGCGCCGCGAAGGCGAGCTTTTCGTCGGAAATTTCGCTCATCGGCGCTGCCTCACCGCCTCGTACGCCGCCGCGCCCAAAGCCACCGACGCATTCAGAGAATTCACCTTGCCGTATAACGGCAGCGACAGGATTTTATCGCATTTTTTGCGGGTGAGCGCGCCGATGCCGCTGTTCTCCCCGCCCACGACGAGCGCGATGTCACCCGTCAGATCGCTCGCATAGATGTCCTCGCCGTCCGCTTCCAGCCCGTACACCCAATAGCCCGCCTTTTTCAGTTCGTCGATCGCATAGTTGACGCCGGGAACGCGCGCGACTTTGATATGGTTCGCCGCGCCCTCGGAGATGCGCACGACCGCGCCCGTGACCTGCGCGCTCTTGTTTTTGGGAATGACGACCCCGTCCGCGCCCGCGCATTCGGCGACGCGGATGATACTGCCGAGGTTATGCACGTCCTCCACCCCGTCGCACACGACGACGAAGCGGGGCGACCCCTTCGGCGCGCACAGTTGCGAAAAATCGGCGTATTCATATTCGGAAACGAAGGCGATGACGCCCTGATGACGACCCGTTTCGCTCTCCCGATCGAGCGCGCGGGCGTCGGCGAACTGCACGCGGATATTCTTTTCGCGCGCCATGGCAAAGATGCGCCCCGCGCTCCCCTCCGCGCCCTTCTGCATGAGCAGTTTATCGACATTTTTGTCCGTTTTCAAAAGTTCCAGAACGGCGTTGCGCCCTTCGACCTTCATGCAAATTCTCCCGATAACAATTCTTCGATGCGCGCATAGTCGCCCACGAGATACAAAAAGCCGATGACCGCCTCCACGCCCGTCGAGATGTTGTACTCGGCGACGGAGGCGTTTTTGCTCTTGGTCGGCTTTTTCGCGTTGCGGCCGCGGCGGAAAATATCGTGTTCCTCCTCGGTGAGCATGCCCTCGATCTTCTCCAAAAGTTTTGCCTGCCCCTTGGCGGAAACGCGCTCGGAGGCGAGCTTTTGCAGGGTGCCCGTCTTATAGTCCGCCTCGAACACGAGCGACTCGCGCACATACAGCGACCACACGGCATCCCCCACGAAGGCGAGCACGACGGCATTCATGCCCCGCGCGCGCTCGCGCGGCATCGTGTCGTTGAATTTAACCATGCAGATATTATAGCATATGCGGCGGAAAAATTCAATAAAACGCGGCGGATTTTCGCAGATTTGCCGCATATCTGCGTGGTGAACGCCCCCTTTTCGGATTCGCCCTCCCGCGCGCGAACGCCGCCGTGCCGCCCGACCCCGCGCCGCGTTTTATTGAATTTTTCCGCCGCATATGCTATAATATCTGCATGGTTAAATTCAACGACACGATGC
>NXNN01000070.1_pt1 | contig 18202 bp, 18 predicted proteins | sample 2041041 | NCBI WGS metagenome assembly NXNN01 (sample SAMN07660617, study PRJNA407663) | chicken gut metagenome | isolation source: caecum content treated with Lincosamide | host: Gallus gallus domesticus | place: Czech Republic: Brno | collected 2016 | reverse complement strand
ACGTGTGCAAGCGGGTGCAGGACAGGAACGCGCACGGGAAGATCTCCCTCGTTACGAACGTGACTTTCCGCATCGAAGCGGGCGCGTTCGTGGCGGTGGTCGGCGGGAGCGGCGCGGGCAAATCCACCCTGCTCGACTGCATCAACGGCATGCGCCCCGCGACGGACGGAAAAATCTACTACGACACCAACGACTACTATGAGAATATGAACACCTACAAGGGCGTCGTGGGGTACGTTCCCCAGCGGGACATCATGCACGACGATCTGACCCTTTGGGACGCGCTGCGCTACACGGCGCTGCTGCGCACGCGCGCAGACCTCTCCAAGGAGGAGCTTGCGGCGCGCGTGAACGCCGCGATCGCGGACGTGCATTTGCAGGGAAAGGAGCGCCTGCGCATCTCCTCCCTGTCGGGCGGGCAGAAAAAGCGGGTTTCCATCGCCATGGAGCTGCTCTCCGACCCGAAGGTCATCTTTTTGGACGAGCCGACGAGCGGGCTTTCGCCCGACCTGGACATGGAGATGATGGAGCTTTTGAAAGATCTCTCCAAAAAGGGGCGCACCATCGTTGTCATCACGCACGCGATGGAGAACATCGACAAGTGCGACCGCGTGGCGTTTTTGGGGCGGGGCGGCAGGCTGTGCTATTACGGCCCCACGCAGGAGGCATTCCGCTGGTTCAACCGCCGCAGCTATTCGCGCATCTTCGCGGCGCTGGCGGACGAGGAAACGAGCGAGGCGTTCGCAAAGAAATACCGCCGCTCCCCCTATTATAAGGAATTGTACGGTCAGCTCGTCAAGGAATACGGCAAGGGATGCTGCCTGCCGCCCGAAGCGGAAACGGAAAACGAGGCGGCATGGGAAAAGGCGCCCAGGCGCCTGCCGCGGCGGGTACGCACGGCGCATGCGGCGGCAGGCGGCAGCGCCGCCCGGGAAGAAGCCGCCGCGACGGATACGCGGGAGAGCGGGGAGGAAGATAAATGAAAAAGTTCAGACGCCGCTCCGCGCGCATGAACCGGATGCACTTCCGCGTGCTGGTGCGCCGCTATTTCAAACAGATCTTTACCAGCCTCGGCACCTTTCTTCCCCTCCTGTTGCAGGCGCCCGTGATGCTCGCGATCGTCTATATCGTCTGCGTAAAGGACGCGTTCATCCACAAAACGGCGGAATACCTGACGAGCGCGAACGTGGTGCTGTTCGTTTTGGTGGTGATGTGCGCGCTGATGGGGATCCTCAACAGCTACCGCGAGATCTGCAAGGAGCGCGACGTGCTTTCGCGCGAAGTATTCGGAGGGTTGGATATTCCGGCGTACGTCCTCTCGAAATTTACCGTCCTTTCGGTCATCGGCATCGTGCAGTGCGCGATTCTGTTTTTCGGAACGCTGCCCGCCATCGACTTTGCCTTCCCCAACCCCGCCACGGGCTACCTGTGCGCGTACGGCGCGATGGCGCTGACGAATATCTCCACCATGACGATCGGGCTGTTCATTTCGGCTCTTTTGAAAAAATCGGAGAGCGCGATCCTGCCCGTGCTGTTCATCATCATCGAACAGGTGGTGTTCTGCGACTGCCTGTTCACCCTCGAGGGCGGGGCGGGGTGGCTGCGCTACATCACCCCCAGCGCCTGGGGCATCGCCGTGTTCGGCAACGCGGCGGGGCTGAACGACTGGGCGCCGCCCCTCTTCCACAAAGACCTGTTCGCGCTGAACCCGCTCATCGGTTTGGGCGTGATGGCGGCGATCACCCTGCTGTTCGTCTTTTTGACGACGCTCCGGCTCAAACGGGCATACCGGCAGAAGGATTGACCGCCCGCTTCGCTCACCGCTCTTTCGCTTTTGTGCGGAACGGCGCATTCATTTTTGAACGACAACCTGTGCGAAAAGCCGCGCCCGTTTGCTGCGGGCGCGGCTCTGTTTTTTATTGAACGTATTCTGTTTTTCGAGATATTTTGCGCCTTTCTATTTTTCGGCGCTCTCCGCCGCATCCCCTTCGAGCGGGGCATAGCGCTCCGCCGCCGCTTCCTCTTGGGCGATCTCCTCGGCGAGGTCGAACTCGTTCGGCTTTTCCTCCCTGCCGTACAGCAGGGTATGCACCGGCTTTTTCAGAAAGCGCATGATGGGCTTCATCACCACGCCGACAAACACCGCGATGACGACGGTGCCGATGCCCACGCCGCGCAGCATACCGCTCGTTCCGTCCAAAGACCAGAACACATCGCTGTCCCAAAAGAAGGCGATGGACAACAGCGACGCGATTAAAATGACGGACACGTCGAAGATGATCTTGCAGGTGGATAGGTGCAGCTTGGTGCGCTTGGAAAGCGCGAGCGTGACGCCCTCCCCCGGCATGCTCATGATGTTCGCTTCCAGATATAAAAATATACCGAAGGCAATGACGACCGTACTGACGATGATCAGGATCGCCTTCAGCCAGATTTCCTGATTTTCGGGCAAAAATAAGCCGTAGAGCGCGTCGGTGCCGTCCACCAGAAAGCCGAACAGCGTAGAGCTTGCCAGCTGCAGAACGCTGTACCATTTGAACTGCTTCCACAAAATGAGCGCCTGGATAATGAGGAAGCAGGTGAACACGATGATGATCCATGTGCCCATCGAAAGCTGCGTAAACTTTAAGCTCAACACGTTCGGAATGGAATTGACGGGCGAAATGCCCCAATTCGTCGAGCGAGAGAGCGATACGCCGCTCGCGATGAAAAACATGCCGACGACGTACGCGACGAGGCGGCGCCCCCATTCGAACACTTTCGCCTTCGTCGGCTTTGCGATTTGTACTTTCACGTTTCCCCTCTCCTGCATAAATATGAATAATTATGCAAAATAATTTATAAATATTATACAGGAGCGGGGCATATTTGTCAACCGCAATTGCGAAAATAGTTGCCAAACACAGAAAAAAGCGGTATACTGGCAACGAGGTGAAATTATGCAGCTGCCGAAAGACCCTGTGATTTTATTGAGCTTTATCAACATGAAACTGCGCGATTATTACCCTTCCCTCGCCGCCCTGTGCGACGATTTGGACGCGGACGAAGAGGAAATTCGCAAAGCGCTCGCCCAAATCGGGTACGAATACGCGGCGGATAAGAACGCGTTCGTTTGAGAAAATAGACAGGAGATTCTGCCATGTTTGCCCGCGTTTACGACAGGGAACGAAACCGCTATTATAAATCGATCGTCTATGCGATATTGGGCATAGGGTATCATTCAAAAGCTATCGTTTACGATTCTGCCGCCGATTGCTTTGCCCTCGTGGATTATTTCGATAAAAGGGCGAACGATCTGCGCCCGCAATATGAGATTATAAGCGACACGGATAAAGACAGCCGGGTCTACAAGGAGAAAGCATTCCTCCTGAAGCTGAAAAAATATTGCCGTGAACAGGGATACGACGCCGCCGCCCTTCAATGTTTTTACGGCTATAAGGACGAGTGCATCTACTGGGCGGACGACAACCTATACGAAAAGGATTTTGCCGAGGACGAAAACGGGCACCTGAACTATCGCGGTTCGTATATCAAGGCGCTGAATTTAAAGTGGCGCAAGGTCGATTGAAATTTGTTACGGCAAAAGGCTCTGCAAGTTGCAGAGCCTTTTTTGACGGTTATCTATTGTTTTTTCTTTTCGATAGGGGTGCCGGCGCACGGGTCTTCCCCTTCGGGGGCGCTCGGCTCGCCTTCCATCGTTTCCGCTTCGGTGTTCGTTTGCCCGCTGCCCGTATTTCCATCCGCGCCCGTTTGCGCGTTTACGCCCGCACTACCGCTTGTTTTCGGCGGATATACTGCAAACGCTTCGGCATAATCGGGTTTGCCGTTTTTGAGCGCAAAGAAGAAAAACACCCCCGCCGCGACGGCGACAACTGCCGTCAGAACGATCTCTTCGGGGCACCAGATGTCCCAAAACGCCCCTTCCCCCAGTTCAAACACGACATTGCCGCAGAAGTTATAGACGGCGTGGATGAACGCGCACACGAACACGCCCCCGCCGCAGAACATGACGACGGAGAGCATGCAGCCGATGAGGAAGGAATACCCCACCTGCAAAAACACGCCGCCCGAAAACCCGCCGAGCAGGTTGACAAGATGCAACAGCCCGAATGCCGCACTGGATGCGAGCACGGCGATAAACCGACCCTTTTTGCCAGTACCCGTCTTTCCGAGCACGAAGGGGAAAATGACGCCGCGGAACGCCAATTCCTCAAACAGCCCGACGCCGACGCACTGCAGCGCAAAGGCGGCAATTTCGCCCGCACTGCCGGTAACGGCTGCCGTGCCCTGCGCGAGCGCGACGATGGGCAAATTGTTGACCGCAATGACGAGCGCGGGCAGGGCGACGAGGAGCGCCCTCCACCCCCCGCGCGCGGCGAGCGTTTTGCGGATGCCCATGTGGAAGGCGAGCAGCAGCATGACGCCGGAAAAGAGGATGCGCAGGATGCCCAGCCCCAGAAAGCCTGCGGTCTGTTCGTCCTGCGTGAATAAATTGCCCAGCCATTGGTACGGGAACATGACCAGCCCCGCCGCGAGCAGGTAGAGTATGAGCGCGCTTTCGATGGGCGTTTTGCGCATATAGAGCATTTTCGGCTTCATTGTCTCCGTACCTCCTCCCCCCTCCGCACAACGCGGGCGGCGGCAACAACACCGATGCACCACGCCCTTGCATTGCGGGCTTTGCATCGACTCCGTTCAAAAAAAGCGCGCCCGTGCGCGCTTTTTTCGCCCCGATCGGGGAAATCAATTATTCGTGACATACGCCGCGCCGAACGCACCCACGCCCGTATGGATGCTCAGAACGGGCCCGAGCACGCGCTGGTGGATGTACACCTGCGGGAAGCGGTTTTTCAGCATGGCGGTAAAGTCGTTCACGTCCGTTTCCGCCCCGCAGCGCCCGACGATGAGGCGGCGGACGTTATCGGGCACGAGACTGCACAGCATTTCCAGCTTTTCGCGGCTGCCGCGCGCGTTCACTTTGAAGAGGATTTTGCTCTTCAGCTCGAATACGGGGCGCAGATTCAACGTCGCTTTCGCCTTGGCGTTGTTGAGCCTCCCGCCGTAGAGGAGCCTGTCCAGCGATTCGACGGTGAATACGATGCCGATCTTCTTTTTCAACTCCTCCAGATGCGCGGCGATCTCCTCGAAGGACAGCCCGCACTTGACCATGTTGACCGCCTCGTCCGCCAGAAGGTGAAGCCCGGGGCCGATGGTCGCCGAGTCGATGACGCGGATGTTGCCGCCCACCTGATCCGCCGCGAAGCATGCCGACGAATAGGTGCCCGACAGTGCGGAGGAGAGGACGATGCAGATGACGTCGCAACCCTTATCGGTGAGCGACTGGAAGGTGCGGATAAAGTTGTTGAGCGCAGGCTGTGCCGTTTTGCAGGGGCTGAGCCGCGCCATGAGCGGCAGAAAGTCGCCGTTTTTATCCGACGCGTTTTCCTCGTAAAAGTAGCCGCCCAGCTGGTAATTGAGCGGAACGACGCTCAATATGCCGCGGCTGGTGATCTCCGCGGTCGAATAGCCGACGGACGAATCGGTGACGATAGCGACCATATTTCCCTCCCTTTGTAGCCCTGTTTAATTCTCTTTGCCCCTCAAAACTTCCGGAAGCGCTCGTACCGCGCCTCGATGAGCGTTTCGGCGGGAACTTTGCACTTTTCGGCGAAGAATGCGGAAATATCCTCTTTGAGCTTGGAGAAAAACTCCTCGTTAAACTCGTTTTCGGGCAAAACGCGCTCCACCGCGCCGAGTTTTTGCAGGTTGTCGGCGGTGAGCTTCAAGCACTCCGCCGCCTCGGCGACCTTGGCGCTGTCCTTCCACAGGATGGACGCGCAGCCCTCGGGCGAAATGACCGAATAGGTCGCGTTTTCGTCGATCCACACCTCGTCCGCCGCGCACAGCCCGAGCGCGCCGCCGCTGCCGCCCTCGCCGATGATGACGGAAAGGGTGGGCGTTTTCAGGCGGATCATCTCCAGAATGGAGGAGGCGATCGCCTCGCTCTGACCCCGCTCTTCGGCGCCGATGCCGCAATATGCGCCCGACGTATCCACAAAACAGAGCACGGGGCGGTGAAATTTTTCCGCCTGCTTCATCAGCCGCACCGCCTTGCGGTAACCCTCGGGGTGCGCGCAGCCGAAGTTGTGCTCGATGCGCCCGTTGGTATCCGCTCCCTTTTCGATGCCGATGACGGTGACGGGTCTGCCGCCGATGGTGCCGATGCCGCCGATGACGGCGCGGTCGTCCGCATAGCGGCGGTCGCCGTGCAGTTCGATAAAATTCTCCACGATTTCGGAGATATAGCGCACCGCGGTGGGTCTGCCCTTCTCGCGGCTCTTTAAAACGATTTCGTATGCGTTCATGTCAGTTCGCCTCCCCGCAGTGCAGCTGCAGCAGCTGCGCAAGTTTTTCCTTCATCTCCTTGCGCTCGACGATGAGGTCGGCAAACCCCTTCTGCTGCTGGAATTCCGCGCGCTGGAAGCCCTCGGGGAGCTTCTGGCGGATGGTCTGCTCGATGACGCGCGGCCCGGCAAAGCCGATGAGCGCGCCCTTTTCCGCCATGATGATGTCCGCCTCGAACGCGAAGGATGCGGAAACGCCGCCCGTGGTCGGGTCGGTGAGAACGGAGATGTACAAAAGCCCCGCCTCGCTGTGCTTGGCGACCGCGGCGCTGGTTTTTGCCATCTGCATGAGAGAGATGATGCCCTCGTGCATGCGCGCGCCGCCGCTGAGGGCAAACCCTACGACGGGCAAGCCGTGCTCGGTGGCATACTCGAACGTTTTCGTGATCTTTTCGCCGACGGCGTGACCCATGCTGCCCATGATGAAGCGATAGTCCATGGAGAACACCGCGCAACGAACGCCGCCGATCTCGGCGGTGCCGCACACAACGCCCTCGTTTTCGCCCGTCTTTTCGCGAAGCGCGGCGAGCTTTTCGTCGTACCCGGGGAAGTCGAGTACGTTTTTGCCGACTTCATCCGCGAACAGCTCCTCGAAATTTTCCGCGCACATGGCGATGCGCGCGCGGGGGGTCATCTTTTTATAGTGGCCGCACTTGGGGCAGACGCCGAAGTTCTCCTCCATCTCGTCGGAGAGGACGATCTGCCCGCATTTTTCGCACTTGACGGCGAGTTTTTCGGGGATCGCGCCCTCCTGTGCGGGCTTTGCGGCGGGGTCTTCCGATCCCTCCAAAGCGTTTTTCGGTTTTCTGAAAAAAAACTTTTTAAAGTCTTCGAACTTCAATTTAATATCTCCTTCGAATATCCCGCTCAAAAAGCTCTTCCCGCGTTCGGGGAGACTGACGCGCACCTGCGGAGCCGCGCTCCTTGCGGCGCGGGGCATGGGATGTATGCTCTTCTTTTTTCTTCCTTTTTCGGCGGCACGGCCGCGCTTGACGCCGCGCGCCGACTTTTTATCGCGTACGATTGTCTTGTTCACGTTTATCCCGCGCGCACCTTTGCGCGCGCTCCCTTACCTCAATGATAGTTTTTTAAGAATTTATCCAAAAAATTGGTGCAGTAGCTTCCGTCTTTGAACTCCGGCTGGGCGAGTATATCCCCCGACAGCTCGGCATTGGTATGCACGCCCTCGATGACCAGCTCGCACAGCGCCGCCTGCATTTTGCGGATCGCTTCGGTGCGGTCGCGCGCGTAGACGATGAGTTTGCCGATCATGCTGTCGTAATAGGGCGGTATCCGATAATCCTGATAGATCGCCGTATCGAAGCGCACCCACGGCCCGCCCGGGATATGCAGGAGGGATATCCTGCCGCAGCTGGGGCGGAAGTTGTTGCGCGCGTCCTCCGAATTGATGCGGCACTCGATGGCGCAGCCGCGCAGGCGGACGTCTTCCTGCTTATACAAAAATTCGATGCCCGCCGCGATGCGGATCTGCCATTTGACCACGTCGATGCCCGTGACGTATTCGGTGACGGGGTGCTCGACCTGCAGGCGGGTGTTCATCTCCATGAAATAGAAGTTGTTCTGCCTGTCCAGCAAAAACTCGATGGTGCCGAGGTTGGTGTAGTTGACCGTTTTGGCGGCGAGAACAGCCGCCTCCATCATCTTTTTGCGCACGTCCGGCTTTAACGTGACGCACGGGCTCTCCTCGATGAGCTTCTGGTTCTTGCGCTGCATGGAGCAGTCGCGCTCGCCCAGGCAAACGACGTTGCCCTGCTCGTCCGCGACGATCTGCATTTCGACGTGCTTGACGTCCGTCAGGAACTTTTCGAGGTACACCTTGCCGTTGCCGAAGGCGCTCTTCGCCTCCGCCGACGCGGTGAGGACGGCGTTTTCGAAGTCCTCTTCCTTCTGCACGATGCGGATGCCCCTGCCGCCGCCGCCCGCGCTCGCCTTGACGATGACGGGGTAGCCGATCTCGGCGGCGAACTTTTTCGCCGCGGCGATGTCTGTTATTTCGTCCAGCCCGGGCACAACGGGAACGCCCGCCGCCTTCATGGTGCGGCGCGCTTCGTCCTTGTCGCCCATCTTGGCGATGACCGACCAGTGCGGGCCGATGAACTTGATGTTGCACTTTTCGCACAGCTCGGCAAAGCGCGGGTTTTCGGACAAAAGACCGTAGCCGGGATGGATCGCCTGGCAGCCCGTCGCGATGGCGACATCGATGATGGCGGTCATGTTGAGGTAGCTGTCCTTTAAGAGCGCGGGGCCGATGCAGTAGCTCTCGTCCGCGAGGTTGACGTGCAGCGCCTCCGCGTCCGCCTCCGAATACACGGCGACGGTGTGGATGCCCATTTCGTTGCAGGCGCGGATAATACGAACGGCGATTTCGCCGCGGTTGGCTATCAATATTTTACTGAACATAGGAAAATTCCTTCGCGCGAATCTCGCAAAAGAGATGCTGCGATTCGCTTGATTTCAGAGAAAACCCAATATTCACCGCATTTCCTGCGGCTCTGTATTCGGTTTTCTCTCTTTGCGCGCTTTTTAATGGCTCTCATACCTTTATGCGCGCAAATTCACTTTTTCCGCGTATGCCTTTCGGCATATCGGGGGCAAAAACGAAAATTGCGATTTCCGTTTTTGCAAGTTATTATTTTAATAATCAACTGCGCGTTCCAAAATCGCTATTTTGGATTAGCGCACCCAATTTGTCGCATACTTGCGACCTCCGCGGGTGAATGTGCGCGAGTTAATAATATGCGTGCCCTTATAAATCGCGCACAAAGGGCAGGGCCCTCCATTCGCAGAAAATCGCAGCCGTCAGCTCGGCGAGATTTTCGCGAGCCGAATATTTACTCGCGCAAGCAGAATCACATTTCTGCGCCTGCGCACTCAATTTGCCGATACCTCGGCTCACGGAAGGGGTGAAAGCGACGCGCATATTTACAGTGTGCTCCGAAAAAATAACGGGGTCCCCGAAAATCGCAACGCGCGCAGCGGTGTGAGATTTTTGGGGTAAAGGAGCAACAAGTGTACGAGGGCTTGGCGGCAAACAAAGCGCGCCGCTTGCCCTCCGTCGCCTTGTTGCGACGTGCGCTGAGGGGAAAGCCGCTCGGGTTTCCCCTTAAATTCACGGAAAAAAGTTTTATCAGCTTAAAACTTTTTTCGTGAAAAGTTAAAATATCTTAAACAAAATCTGCCCGAATTCGACCAACGAGCCGTTTTCCGCGCAAATTTCCACGATTTCGCCGTCCGTTTCCGCCACAACGTCGTTCATCAGCTTCATCGCCTCGATGATGCAGAGCGTATCCCCCTTTTTCACCTTGCTCCCCACCTTGACGAAGGGTTCCGCCTCGGGCGAGGGCGCGGCATAGAAGATACCCACCATCGGCGACTTGATGTCGCGGTATTTGTTGTAATCCTTGATTTCCGCTTCGGCAGGCTCGTCCGCGCTCTTTTCCTCCTGCACGGGCTGCATATATTGCAGGGGCGCAGGCATATACGCGGGCGCCGCGGCGCCGCTCTCCAGCTTCAGAGAATAGTTCTCCTCCGCCGAATTTTCCGTGATCTCCATTTTTGCGAGCCCGCTCTCCTTGAACAGGTTGATGAGTTCGCGCAATTTTTTCTTATCCATTCCCGATTACTCCCGAATGTCTATAAAAAATGCGTCTATTGCAATTTTCATGAAATAAACGCATAATTCAGTGTTCAGATTTTCCGAAAGGCAAGGCAGCCGTTGTGCCCGCCGAACCCGAGCGACGTGGAAAGCGCGAATTTGAGATCCGCCTTAACCGCCTCGTTGGGGGTGATGTCGAGGTCGCACTCCTCGTCCTTTACGCGGTAATTGACGGTGGGAGGCACGATACCCTCGTCGAGCGCGAGGATGGAAGCGATCGCCTCGATGCCGCCCGCCGCGCCGAGCATATGGCCCGTCATCGACTTGGTGGAGGACACGCGCAGTTCATACGCGCCCTGCCCGAACGCGCGCTTCAACGCGAGCGTTTCCGTTTTATCGTTGAGCGGGGTGCCCGTGCCGTGCGCATTGACGTACACGTTCCTGCCCGCGGCGATGCCGCCCTCCTTTGCCGCGAGCTCGATCGCCTTTGCGGAAGCGATCGCCTCGGGGTTGGGCGCCGTCATGTGATAGGCGTCGTTGGTGCAGCCGTAGCCGACCACTTCGGCGTAGATCTTTGCGCCGCGCGCCTTGGCGTGCTCGTATTCTTCGAGCATGACGACCGCGCCGCCCTCGCCCATGACGAAGCCGGCGCGCTCCTTGTCGAACGGAATGGAAGCGCGGTTCTTATCCTCCGCCTGCGAGAGAGCCTGACAGCTGATGAAACCCGCAAAGCACAGCGGGGTGATCGCCGCCTCGCTGCCGCCGGCGAGCATCGCATCCGCATAGCCGTGCTTGATGGCGCGGTACGCCTCGCCGATGCTGTTGGTAGAAGTGGCGCAGGCCGTGACGACGGCAATGTTCGGGCCCTGCGCGTTGTATTTAATCGCCACCGTGCCCGAAGCGATGTTGGAGATCATCATCGGGACAAAATAGGGAGAAACCCTGCCGGGGCCCTTTTCGACTAATTTGGAATGTTCGGTTACCAGCGTATGAATGCCGCCGATGCCCGAACCGATATACACGCCGAACCGCTCCGGTTCGATGCTTTCGGCGGTCATGCCGCTGTCCTCATACGCCTGCGCAGCCGCCGCGACGGCGTACTGGCAGTAGAGGTCGGTCTTGCGGACGTCCCCCTTCGGCATATAGAGGGTGGGGTCGAAACCGCGGACTTCGCCCGCGAACTTGCACTTATAGTCCGTGATATCGAACTTGGTGACGGTATCGATGCCGCAGACGCCCTTTTTCATATTTTCCCAGGTCGTTTTTGCGTCATTGCCGAGCGGGGAAACCGCGCCCAGCCCTGTTACGACGACTCTTTTTTCCATAAAAAAAACTCCTTTTCTCACGAAAACCTCGGCGAGCTGTCGCCTGCGGTTTTCCGTGATTTGAGGGCGACACCGCCGTTCAAACGCTTTCGCGTTTTCTGCGCGTTTTCTCCCTCTTTGCGCCCTTTTTTAGGGCACACATATTATTTACGGGCGCAAATTCACCCTCTTCCCATAAGCCGTAAGTATGCGGCTACTTGGGGGCGCTTTGGCAAAAACGTCGTTTTGCCACGCGCATTTGATTATTTTAGCCTTCGCGCAAAATCTCTCAAAAGAGATGAGAGCTTTTGCTTGATTTCAGAGAAAACCCAACATTCGCCGCATTTCCGCGGCTCTGTGTTCGGTTTTCTCTCTGCGGCAGTAGGTACGCGAGGCTTTCACTTGCTTGCAATAGCGAAAACGAGCGCACCGCAATCGCCTTTGGCGATTATATGTTACGGCTCTCTTATTTTTGAATCGCCGCATTCACTCTTTCCGCGTATGCCTTTCGGCATATTGAGGGCAAAAACGAAAATTGCGATTTCCGTTTTTGCAGATAATTGTTTTTATAACTTTTGCGCGTTCCAAAATAGCAATTTTGGAAAAGCGCACTCTATTTGTCGCACACCTGCGACCTCCGCGGGTGAAGTTGCGCGATTAAACAATATGCGTGCCCTTAAAGCATCGCGCAACGAGGGCAGCGCCCTCAAATTCGCAGAAAATCGCAGCCGTTAGCTCGGCGAGATTTTCGCGAGCCGAATATTTACTCGCGCAAGCAAAACCACGCTTTTGCGTTAGCGCAACCGTATTTGCAAACACTTTTGCTCTTGCAGGAAAGGTGAGCCGCGCAATTTTAATAATATGCGTGCGCCGAAATATTGCGCGGCGAGGAAAACTCCGATTACCCCGAGCATAGCGAGGGCAATGGGGTTGTCCTCAAAATCTCGACTTTTTGTTTCATCAGCTTGAAACAAAAAGTGAGAAAGGAATCACATATCCATTCCCCCGTCGACCCGCAGGACGACGCCCGTGATGTAGCGCGCCGCATCGGAGACGAGGAATTTGACCGCCTGCGCGATGTCCTCCGTTTCGCCCAGAGCGCCGAGCGGAATGAGCTTGTACATCGCCTGTTTCTGCTCCTCGGTGAGGGCGTCGGTCATCGCCGTTTTGATGAACCCGGGTGCGACGGCGTTCGCCGTGATGTTCCGCGAGCCGAGCTCCTTGGCGACCGACTTGGTCAGCCCGATGATGCCCGCCTTGGACGCGGCGTAGTTCGCCTGCCCCGCGTTGCCCATGAGCCCGACGACCGAGCTGATGGAGACTATGCGCCCGTAACGCTTGCGCATCATGTACGGGGTGACGTGCTTGACCATGTTGAAGCAGCCCTTGAGATTGATGCCGAGCACCCTGTCCCAATCCGCTTCGTCCATGCGCATGATGAGCTTATCCGCCGTGATGCCCGCGTTGTTGACGAGGATATCGATTTTGCCGAAATCCTTGACGATCTGGTCGACGACCGCCTTTGTTGCCGAAAAATCAGATACGTCGCAGCGATAATAGCGCGCGGTGACGCCCGCCGCTGCGAGCGCGTCCATCGTTTCCTTGGCGGTGGATTCGTCGCTGTAATCGACGACGGCGATGTCGGTATTGTCCTGGGCGAGGGTGAGCGCGATCTTCGCGCCGATTCCCCTGCCCGCGCCCGTGATGAGGGCGACTCTGTTTTCCATAAAAGAACTCCTTTTCTCACGAAAACCTCGGCGAGCTGTCGCCTGCGGTTTTCCGTGATTTGGGGGGCAAAAACGAAAATTGTGATTTCCGTTTTTGCAAATAATTATTTTAATAATCAACTGCGCGTTCCAAAATCGCTATTTTGGATTAGCGCACTCAATTTGTCGCATACTTGCGACCTGAGCGGGTGAAGTTGCGCGATTTTATAATATGTGTGCCCTTAATTATCGCGCAACGAGGGCAGAGCCCTCAAAATCGCAAAAAATCGCAGGCGTCAGCTCGCCGAGATTTTCGCGAGCAATTTTTTTACCCTCTCTGCACCAGCCCCGTGAGCACTTTGCCCGGGCCGACCTCGACGAACTCCTCCACACCGCGCGCCTTCATGTTCGCGATTGTTTCGGTAAACCGAACGGGCGAGCACATCTGCTTTGCGAGCGTAGCCGCGAAGTCCCCTTCGTACGGCTTTGCCGTAAGATTAGCGTATACATCCATGCGCGGCTCGTTCATCGCGAGCGTGCGCAGAAATTTTTCAAACTCCTGCGACTCGGGCTGCAATTCGGGGCAGTGGAACATGCCCGAAACGCGCAGCTTCATCGCGCGGCCTCCCGCTTCCTTGACTTTGGCGGAGAACTCCTCCTCCGCCTCCGCGCGGCAGGCGACGACCGTCTGCAAGGCGCCGTTGTAGTTGGCGGGGTGGGTGTTCACGCCGTCGCACAGCGCTTCGACCTTGTCTGCCGTGAGTTTGACGGCGGCGATCATGCAGCCCCTGACCCGCTCGGTGTATGCGTCCATCAGCTCCGCGCGCCGGATAATGGCGCGGAACGCATCCTCCTCGGACAATACGCCCGCAAAGCAGAGCGCGGGCACTTCGCCCACCGAAAAGCCGCACACGCAGTCGGGCGCGCCAATTTCCTCCTCCTTCGCGTACGCGTACGCGAGGTCTGCAAGGAACATGGTCGGCTGGGTGAGGAGCGTCCTGTTCAGTTCCTCCTGCGTGCCGTGGAGCATTTTATCGACGACGCCGGGCTGAATGCCCTCGGCGAGGTCGAAGAGTTTTTTGACTTTGGGAAGGTCTTTGACGTCCCCCGCCATGCCGGGAACCTGCGCTCCCTGCCCGGCGAATAAGAAGGCTACACGTCCCATTTGACGCCCTCCATCAGCTTTTCCGCCTGCGCCATGATCTCGTCGATCATCTCCTTGGCGGGCTGCGCCTTTTTGACCATGCCGGCGATCTGCCCCGCGAGGAAGCAGCCTTCCTCGGCGTTGCCGTCCTTGGCGGCCTTGCGCAGCGAACCGACGCCGAACTGCTCGAGCTGCTCGTCGGGAATGTTGGAATCCGCCTCTAACTTTGCATAGGCGTTCATGTAGGTATTTTTGATGGCGCGGACGGGATGACCCAGCCGCTTGCCCGTGACCATGGTGGAAATATCCTTGGCGGCGAGCACCTTCTTTTTATATTCCGCGCTGACCGTGCATTCGTCGGCGACCAGAAAGCGGGTACCCATCTGCACGCCGCACGCGCCCAAAGCGAACGCCGCAACCATGCCCCTGCCGTCGCCGATGCCACCCGCCGCCACGACGGGGATGTTCACCGCGTCGACGACCTGCGGCACGAGCGCCATCGTCGTAAGATCGCCGACGTGGCCGCCGCTCTCGCCGCCCTCGGCGATGACCGCGTCTACGCCCGCGCGCTCGACCATTTTCGCGAGCGCCGTGGATGCCACGACGGGCAGGATCTTCACGCCCGCCTCCTTCCACAGTTTGACGAAGCGGGAAGGGTTGCCCGCGCCCGTGGTGACGACGGGAACCTTCTCCTCGGCGACCATCTGCGCCACTTCCTCGACGTGCGGGCTCATCAGCATGATGTTCACGCCGAAGGGCTGATCCGTCGCTTCGCGGCACTTTTTAATCTCCTCGCGCACCCAGTCGGCATTCGCGTTCATGGCGGAGATGATGCCGAGACCGCCCGCGTTCGAGACCGCGCTCGCCAGCGACGCGTCGGCAATCCACGCCATGCCGCCCTGAATGATGGGGTGGCGGATGCCCAAAAGTTTTGTTAATTTCGTCTGCATCGCTCTGAAATTACTTGTTGGCGACCGCCTCTTCGATCTTCGCGATCAGCTCGCCCACGGTGGAGAGCTGCATGTTGTCGCCCAAAGAAATGTCGAACGCTTCCTCGATCTGCATGACGATGTCGACTTTGTCGAGGGAGTCGAACTCCAGCTCGTCGAAGGTGGTTTCGGGGGTGATGGTGAGATCTTCGCCCTTGCACTCGCTCAGAATTTCCTGCAACTTTTCCAAAATGTTCATAACTTTTCTCCTTACTCTTTATTCCAATTTATAATGACTGCACCGCTCGTGAGCCCGCCGCCGAAGGCGACGAAGAGCAGTTTGTCTCCCTTTTTGAAGGTGCCTTTTTTCGCGTATTCGTCCAACAGCACCATAACGGACGTCGCGCTCATATTCCCGCATTCGGAAATATTCAAAAGAACTTTGCTCTTGTCGATCTTATATTTTTTCAGGCTCGCGTCGATGATGCGAACGTTCGCCTGATGGGGAAGATACCAATCGATATCCGCAGGCGAAAGGTTTGCGCGGGCGCATACCTCTTCGATACGGTGCCCCATCGCATTGACCGCGAACTTGTACACCTCTCCCCCGTCCATGTACATGGCGAGCTTTTCCTGCTCAATTTGGTTGTACGGACTGTTCAGCCCCTCGATGTTGGGCATGCGGATGACGTGCGAATCGGGGTCGGAAGTCAAAACTCCCGCGAGCCTGCCTTCCCCCTTTTTGACGACCATCGCGCCCGAGCCGTCGCCGAACAGCACGCAGGTGGAGCGATCCGACCAATCGACCAGCTTGCTCATCGCCTCCGCGGAGACGATGAGGACGGTTTCCGCCTTGCCCGTTCCGATGAAGGAATCGGCAATCTCCATGGCGTACAGCACGCCTACGCAGGCGGCGTTCAGATCGAACGCGGGCGCGTGCGAACCGATCGCCTCGGCGACGGTACACGCGAGCGAGGGGGTGAAAGTATCCCCGCGCATGGTGGCGCACAAAATCAGATCGACGTCCTTGCCCTCCGTGTGCGCGTCTTCGAGCGCGCGCCTGGCGGAGAGGATTGCCAGATCGTCCAGCCGCTCGTGGGTGAGCACATGGCGGCGGTGAATGCCCGTGCGGGTAAAAATCCACTCGTCCGACGTATCCAGAAACTGCGCCAGATCGTCGTTGGAAACAACTTTTTCGGGAAGGGCGCTGCCCGTCCCCGCGATATAAAACATACTTTCGTATACCTCGAACCATGCCCCGCCGAAACAAAAAAAGCACCGCAAACGGGGCGGAAAATTCTGCTCTCTCCGACAATTATAGTAAATTTGCGGGCGCAAGTCAAGCATATCGCCCGCCGGGGGCGAAAATGCGAACCCCGCACACGCCAAAACGCGCCGCCGGGCGGCGCGGCGGCGCTATTTGCGGTTTTTCGGAACGAGGGCAAAGGAGAACTCGGCGCTGGTACACAGCTTGCCGTTCGCCTCCAATTTTCCCTTCGCAAAATAGAAGATACCCTTGTGCGCGGTGAGCGAGACGGTCATGACCGCCGTGTCGCCGGGCAGGAGCGGGTTTTTGAATTTGACGTTGTTCAGCCCCGTATACATGGGGGTGGCGTCCTTCGCGTCGGAAATGAGCAGCACCGCCGCCTGCGCGATCATCTCGCACTGGATGACGCCGGGAACGATGGGGTTGCCGGGGAAATGCCCCTGCAGAAAAAATTCGTCCCCTTTGACGGTGTATTTGCCGACGGACTCGCCCGCCTCGTTGAGTTCCGCCTCGTCCAACAGGAGCATGGGTTCGCGGTGGGGCAGGATGTTTTTAATCTCCTCTCTGTTCATATTGCCCCCTTACGACACCGTCTTATCCGCCTTTTCCCGATCCTCGGGGAAGAGGGCGCCGTTCATGACGGGCAGAACGATGGGTGCTGCGAGCGCCGTGGTGGTGAGGTTGGTGATCGCCGAACGCAGGTAGGGATACAGCAGCGACGTGGCGCGCACGACCGCTTCCTTGCGGGTATCCTCGTCGGCGGCGTCCGTTTCGAAGATGCCCGTCATCGTTACGAGCAGGTCGATGGGCTTGGGAGCCTCGGGCGTGTTTTCGATTTTTACGGTGAGGGACACGAAGAACAGCTTATCGTTCTCCGCGGCGTGACGGACGCGGCGGGAAAAGGTGGGAGCAAGGCTGACCTTGCCTCCGTTTTGCAGGCGCACGCCGTTGAGTTTGAAGCTCATCTCGTCTGCGCGGATCCCTTTGAGTATGAGATTGACGTTTTGCATAAAATTTAACTCCTGCGCCGATTTCCGCTTTCCGCCGCGAAGGACGGCTTGCGGTTGCGCTATATACAATTATACATTTTTACGGAAAATTTGTCAATATCCGTTTGCAAAAAAGAAAGGGGACGGCTGAAAAAAACCTCCCCTTTCCGGCGGATTTTGCCGCGCCGTGAACTTTATGCGGGCGCGGAGCCGCGCCGCGCGGTTCAGCCGCCGTGCCGCCGCCGGAGATATGCAGCCAGGGCGAACGCCGCGGCAAACAGCACCGTACAGGCGGCAAGCACGAGCGCCATGGCGGGCATGCCCAGTTCCGCGCCGAAAAAGTCGAAGGTGAGCGAAAACTCTGCGCGGAGGGATTCCGCAAATACAGGCGAAAGGGTTTCGGCGATATTATCGAGCGCGCCGCCCATCATAAAATTGCGGAAAAGTCCCGCCGTATAACTGCCGGGAATAAACAGCGTGAAATACTGCACGCCCTGCGGAAAATAGGAAACGGGCATATACGCGCCGATCAAAAATCCGACGACCGTGCCGAATATGATGTTCAGACCCGTAAAGGCGCCCTGCGAACGGATAAATCCGACGACGAATACGAGCAGAGCCGACGAGGACAGGACGGACAGCAGAAGAGTGCCGATACAGCCGAATACGTCCGCCGCCGTCAGGAACCACGCGCCCGCCGCAGCGAGCCAGACAAAGCAGACGGCAAGGACGATTGCGCCGATCGCCAGCCCCGCCGCCACGACGGAGAGGAAGTATGCGGCGGGCGGCACCCAACCGGAAAGGGGTGCGATGCGCAGGTCTGCGGAGATGCCGCGGGTGCGG
>NXNN01000065.1_pt1 | contig 18783 bp, 20 predicted proteins | sample 2041041 | NCBI WGS metagenome assembly NXNN01 (sample SAMN07660617, study PRJNA407663) | chicken gut metagenome | isolation source: caecum content treated with Lincosamide | host: Gallus gallus domesticus | place: Czech Republic: Brno | collected 2016 | reverse complement strand
CTTTCGGACAACATCGACACGGAGAATAAGGATACCCCCGCGATGGACATGATGCCGATCACCAACGTATTCAATGAATGGTGGGCGGCAACTACGAGTAAGAAGCTGCGCGCCGTCCGCGTTAAGAATGCTAAGGAAGGCAAAAACGGAATGTCTCATGCGCCATACGGCTATATTCTAGGAACGGATGAAAAGCGCACGCTGCAAGTCAATCCGGAGACTGCGACTATTGTCAGACGTATCTTTGAGATGCGTGCGAGCGGTATGACGCCGAGAAAGATCGCGGATATTCTCAACGTGGAAAAAGTTCTTACGCCCAACGATTACAGAATTGCAACGACGGGCATCAACGGCGTGCGGAATTCTTCGCATCTGTGGCATACGACCGTATTGAGAACGCTTTTGAACAATCAGGCTTACATCGGCAATTTAGTCCAGCACAAGTCGACTACAATTTCATATAAAAACCACAAGTGGCAACGCCGCCCCGAAGAAGAATGGATCCTTGTCGAAAACGCGCACGAGGCTATCATCTCGAAAGAGTTATGGGATAAGGTTAAGGAAGTCGAAAAAGCCGTAGGACACGGAAAGCATACCGCGAGAGGCTATATGCACCCGTTGTCGGGACTGGAAGATTTCATAGTCTATAAGACAATGGAATTCCTCAAAGACGATGGCGTGATAGAGAGGCTCTCGGCAAAACTGTATGAGTTACAGTACACGGAGAGTACTGTTCTCCCCAAGTTGCAGGAGCAATTGAAACAAAAGGAAAAAGAGATAGAGAATATCGTAAACGCCGTACAGAAGGGCTACGCGACGGAAACCTTATTGAAGCGGCTGGACGGACTTGAAAAGGAAAAACGCGAGATAAGCGACGCGATTGCCAAAGAACAGCTTAAAGCGCCAATCTTTACGCAAGACCATTTCAGAATGGCTCTCTCCAACTTCCGCAAGATAGATATAACCACGCAGGAAGGCAAGCGCAAGATAATAGACACGTTTATCAACGCCATTTACCTGTACGACGACCACTTAAAAATCATTTACAATGCCAACGGCAAAGAAGAAACAGTCAGTCTCGCAGAACTCGAAAGTTCAACTTTGTTTTCACGCGGGGCACCATACGGCACAGGGAAGCGGAAAACGCTTCCCTGTTTTTTTGCGAACTCTCCTTTATAAGCGCGATTTCAACTCCGCCTGCCCGCGCCTGAACTGCTCGCCGAGGGAGCGATCCAGCCGATAATCGTAATAGATGCTCGTAAGCTCCTCAAACTCACTCTCATCCGGGAACATATAGTCCTGCCCGTCGTCAAAGAGCAGATCGTCGCAGTAAAACAGGTCGAACCGCTTATTCTTTTTATCGAGGAAAAACACCCGCCACACCTCCGCCGACGCGCCGCCGTTGTAATAGTCCCACAACAAAAAGAGGTACCCGTCCTTTTTGCCGAACAACCCCTTGCCGCGCTCACCTTTTTTCTGCTTTTCGATGCGGAAATTGCTCCACTTGATCTTCGCAAGCAAGCTCCGCGCGTTTTCCTCCCGCTCCCGCGGCGTTGCGCCGAGGATGTTGAACGCCTCGCCGTCAAAAATCCACGCCAGGGCGCCGTACAGCCCGGCAAGCTCCCCGCTCGTGCCTTTCGGGGAATAATACAGGCACTGCATCAGGATGCACCAGCTCTGAAAATATTCCGGGGAGATCGCGCCTTCGCGATACATCGAAACGGCGCGCACGATCGCGCCGAAATCGTAATAATCGTCCTCCTCAAAGGGGGTTTGCTGGCAGATGTCCCCGATTTCTTTTTCCGTCAGTTCACATCGGATGCCTTTCCAAATCAGCTCTTTGGGGAGCCGCTTCCCCTTTTTCGCCTTCCCCTCCCCCTGTTCGGGCAAAACGGGCAGCCGGCTCTGCCGTTTAAATTCGTTTTCGACCGCATAGCCGTGCAGCAGTTCAATGACGAGCCGGCTCACATGCTTCGCCTCAAACAACGGCTGACCGTCTTCGTAAACGCTGTCGAGGATATAATAGTTCGCCCTCGTACTATAATAATAGCGTTTGCGCAGACGATTGACCGCAATTATGTAAATTTCATCGTCGTCCACGTCGGAAATTTCCGACCAATAGCATTCCCAACCGTATTTTTCCGTCATATTACTTCACCTCCGCAAAAAGAAAGCGGGCTGAAACCGAACTTCGCCCGCCGTTAAGTTTTCCGAAAAGCGCATGCCAAAATTAAGTCATCTCCTGTTATGTCTCCTGACTGCTCTTAAACGCTTAAACCTTTGCTCTGCAAAAAGATTACCCGCATAACGAAAACTTCGACGATAAACCGCAACAACCTTTTCATTATGGTATTTCTCCATGCGTTGAGTTCGGCACCGAATGCCTGCAAAATTAAGCCTGGCGCTTTCCGCGGAAAGTCTGATCAGATTTCGACGTAATTGGTCAGATTCGCCCGGTCGATCGCCATCTGCAATTCAGCAATCTTTTCGCGCAGCGCCTTTACGTCGCCGGCGGCGCGGGAGACGTCGTACACGCATTCGGAGTACTCCACAACGCCGTTCGACGTGATGCGGCGGGAGACCTGTTTGCGGCCGGCAAGGCTTTCGATCTGCCCGCGTTCCGCCTGCAGCTGCGCAAGCATGACCAGCGCTTCGCCGATGGTAATGCCGAACGGCTCGACGGTCACCGTGCAGTTCGCTTTCGCCAGAACGGCGCGCAGCGAGCGCACCCTGCCGTCTACAGAGCGGATTTCTTCGCGCATTTTATCGTAATCGTATCCGGCGGGCAGGCGCTCCTCCCCCTCTTTATAAGATACGATACAGTTTTCGTCTTCCTTTTCGATCAGCAGGCGCTTCTGCTCTTCCAGTTCCTTGATCATCTTCATGGCGTGTGTATGGCAAATTTTCATGTTCCGTTTCCTCCTTCGTTGTTTTGCCCATCCATTATCGCACAAAAAAATCGATTTGTAAATGCGCAATGTCATCTATCTTTTTGACCCCTTTTTTATGGCTCTTTTATGCTGATTTATGCCATATTATGGCAATTTCAGCATTTTTTTTGCGAAAAATAAATTTACAATATACCCCTTTTTATGGTACAATATTCCAAAGCAAAAAGGAAGAAGCGATATTTATGCTCGATAAAATCAAGATAAATGTGACCGCACATACAGCGGCTATTCTGCAAAAGGACGCGGAGGCATTTGAATTTTTCAAAAAAGACGGGCGTACATTAAACAAAAACGCGCTGCTCACAAGGCTGATCGTAAACTATGACGAAACCTTCCGGGCAAAGGAGCACGAGCTTTTTTCTTACCTGAAAAAGAAACTCGCCGCCGCACATATTTCCAAGAGCGAGCTCGAGCAGCTGTGCTACACCGTGGCGGGGCATATAAACAAGCGGGAAGCCGCGCCGACGGGCGAAAAATTTTCCTGCACCGTTTCGGTCAAACCGACGAAAGAATCCGAGCCGATCATAGCGTATACGGAGGAATATCTCCTGGCAGGCAGCACACTCTCCGAATATTTCCGCAATATGTTCTCTTCTTATGCCGCCTTGCCGCAGGATGAGCGGGAAAAGATTATTTTCCGCAGCCAATACCGAAGTTTGCAGCGAGCCATCGACGCAGGGAAAAAGGTTTTCGTAACCACAGCCAACAACCGGGAAAAGCGGCTGGAACTTTCCCCGTACGCCCTGTCGAATTCGAAGGAGGAGCTGCACGGCTATCTCATAGCCGCGCACAACGGGGCGTGCATCCCCCTGCGCATTTCGCGCATTCTGTCCGTAAACGAACTTGCCGAACCCGTCGCTTTTACCGACGCACAGAAAAAAATTTTTGCCAGAATGCTCGCTTATGGCCCGCAATTTGTATACGGCAAGGCTGAAGAAGAAATACTCGTACAGCTGACCGCCCAGGGAATGGATAAATTCAAAAAACTGTATGTGCATCGCCCCGTTCCCTCACGCGTGGAAAACAACAACTATTATTTCAACTGCTCCTATACGCAGGTCATACAATATTTTCAGCGGTTCGGGAAGGACGCCTTTGTCGTATACCCGCAGCAGGTACGCGATGCCGTGATCCGTTTTCATCGGGAAGCAGCCGAACGCTACCGCCCGCGGCAGCACGAAAAAAAGAAAAGAGAAATGCGGGAGCCGCCGAATCGCGGTTGACCGAAATCCGAGCCTCGCCCCTTCCGCCACGCCCGCAAATGCTCCGGCTGCGCGGCAGAGCCGGGGGCGCGGACGGCACCGCCCCGTTAAGGCGAGCAGGCAACAGAGCACGCAAAAAGCGCCCCGAAGCGAATGCTTCGGGGCGCCCCTGTTTGCTTTGAAATTATTCAGCCTTTGCGTATACGCTGACCTGCTTCCTGTCTTTGCCCAAACGCTCGAACTTGACTACGCCGTCGACCAGGGCGAACAGCGTGTCGTCCTTGCCGATGCCGACGTTGTTGCCGGCGTGGAACTTGGTGCCTCTCTGGCGAACCAGGATGTTGCCGGCGAGCACTTCCTGCCCGTCTGCGCGCTTTACGCCGAGGCGCTTCGCCTCGCTGTCGCGACCGTTGTGCGAGGAGCCGGTTCCCTTTTTATGAGCAAATAAATTGATGAAAATCATTTATTTATCCTCCTTGTTCTGTTTACAGCGAGATCTTTTCGATCTTGACTGCGGTGAAGGGCTGCCTGTGCCCCTGCTTTTTGCGCTCGTTCTTCTTCGCCTTATACTTGAAAACGATGATCTTTTTGAACTTGTCCTGTGCTTCGACCTTCGCGCTGACCTTCGCGTTCGCTACGTCCGCGCCCGTCTTGACACCGTTTTCATCGGCGACCATTACGACCTTGAACTCGACCTCCGAACCTACTTCAGCCTTCAGCTTTTCGACCCGGACGACGTCGCCCTCGGAAACCTTATACTGCTTGTTCCCGTTTTCGATGATTGCGTACAAAATGCTTTACCTCCTCTAACCAGTCTCGCCGTGTGCCAAGGCGGCGCAAAAAACGCGCACTTAAAAAGCCCGCTACGAGCGGCTCATGGAGTATATTACCATACCCCTGTAAAATTGTCAAGCAATTTTGGCGCAATGCGGTTATTTTGCAGCGGGGAATTTCCTCCCGCGCATAAAACGCCCGCACCCTGCACATTCTAACGGCAACAAAACCACGGAGGTCAGATCTATGGCAGACATCAAAAAGGAGAGCGAACTGCTCGCGGAAATATACCGGAACACGCATTACGCGCTCGTTTCCATTTCAGACATCCTCCCCGAAACGGAGGATGAAGCGCTGCGCGAGGAACTGAAAAAGATGCACGACGGCTACGAGCGCATTTCGGGCAAGGCGGCGATCTGCGCGCGGGACAAAGGCATCGAACTGAAGGAGCCGAACCCCGTAAAAAAGGCGATGATGTGGGGTTCCATCAAGATGAACACGATGAAGGACGATTCGCGCGCCCATATTGCAGAGATGATGACGCAGGGTACCGTAATGGGGATCACCGCGCTCACCCGCTCCATCGGGGACTGCAAAGGCTGCCAGGACAAAGAGGTACTTTCCATCGCCGAAGAACTCTTGCATCTGGAAGAGAATTACGAGAACGTGCTGAAAAATTATCTGTAACCCTTCTTGCGGATTGGTTTGACCCGTTAAAACAATTCGCGGGCGAAAAAGGGAGAAACCTGCCCTCCGGCGGCGTTTCTCCCCTTTTTTACGCTCTCATTAAACGGGCGCGACGTCGCCGCGGACGCAGGCTCCGCACCGGATGTTGGCGCCCTCTCCCAGAGTCGCCTCGCCCGCGACGTATGCGCGCTCGCGGATGAATACGATCTTTTCTTTTTGACCATATGCGCACCTGTTCAAAAACGCACTTTTTCTGACCGCAAGGGTTAAATCTGCCCCTTGCGGCGCTTGCGCTCGGCGAGGATGTGCATCGCGTTTTCGGTGCGCTTTTTCATCATCTCGCAGGTCATTTCGTACGGGATATTGATGTCGCCGTTGTAGTGGTAGTTGTTCGCATTGCAACCGCCGCTGCAGATGAACTTTGCAAAGCAGGAATCGCACTTCTGCCGCGTGAACAGGCAGGAATTTTTGAACTTGCCGCGGATCTCCTCGTCCAGCTTGCCCTCGAACACGCTGCCCATCCTGAAGGCAGGATCGCCCGCGAACTGATGGCAGGGATAGATGTCGCCGCTGGGCACGACGGAGAAATACTCGTTGCCCGCGCCGCACGCGCTCACGCGCTTGGCAAGGCAGGGGCCGCCCTCCAGATCGACGTTGAAATGGAAGAAGTTGAAGCCCTTCCCCTCCGCTTCGCGCTTTAAGTAGGCGTCGCACAGGCGGTCGTACTCGGCGCAGACCTCGGGGAGCATGTCCTTGGTGATCTCCAGGTCGGGGATGTCGGTGACGACGGGTTCCATGGAGATGCTGTCGAACCCGTTGTCCGCCAAAAACAGTACGTCTTTGCCGAAATCGAGGTTCTTCGCCGTGAAGGTGCCGCGGACGTAATAGCTCTTGTCGCCGCGGATCTTGACGAAGTTTTTGATGTTTTCGATGACGAGGTCGAAGCTGCCCTTGCCGTTCGCCGTCTTGCGCACGGCGTCGTGCACTTCTTTGCGCCCGTCCAGGCTGAGAACGACGTTCTCCATCTCCTCGTTGAGGAACTGCGCGACGTCGTCTTTGAGCAAAAGCCCGTTCGTGGTGAGGGTGAACAGGAACTTTTTGCCCCGCTTTGCCGCCTGTTCCTTGGCGTAGTAGACGGTTTCCTTTACGACATCGAAATTCATGAGCGGCTCGCCGCCGAAGAAGTCCGTTTCGAGAATCTTGCGGTTGCCCGAATTTTCGATGAGGAAGTCGATCGCCTTTTTGGCGACTTCCAGGCTCATGAACTCGCGGCGGGCGTGGTAGGCGCCCTCGTCGGCAAAGCAGTACTTGCAGCGCAGGTTGCAGTCGTGGCAGATGTGCAGGCACAGCGCCTTGACCTCGTTGGATTTGACGGGGTACGCCTTGACCTCCTCCGCGAACAGAAGCCCCTGCGCCTGCAATTCGGCGAGGTCTGCCTCGTACTCTTTGCGTTCCTCGGGGGTGATGGCGGAGGTATCCACCTTTTCCCCCAGCGTTTCGCGCAGGATGAGCGCGCACTTTTCGTCGCACTCGTGCAGCGACGAACTGCCCGTATCGAATATGTAATAGTTGTCTTTGAAATTGAAAACGTGAACCATAGAAAAAAACCTCTTCACACTTTTTGTTTTGAGCTGACAAAACAAAAAGTCGTGATTTTCAGGACAACCCCGTTGCCCTCGCTCTGCTCGGTACAACCGGAGTTTTCCTCTGCGGTGCGCCTCTTCAGGGCACACCATTTTTATGCGCACCGCATTCACCTTTCCTGCATAAGCCGTATGTATGCGGCTATTTGGGGGCGCTTTCCGAAAAGCGCGGTTTTCGGACGCGCAAATTTCTATAACAAATATAAAACCGCAGACTCACGGAAAATCGCAGCACAGCGAGATTTTCGTGAACAAGGCGGCGGAGCCGAGGCGGAAGCGAGCAATGCCCGACAGGGTATTGCGAGAAACCAGCCTCGTGCGTAGCCGCTAAATGCGCGGTTTTGCTTGCGCGAGTAATTATTATACCTCACGAAAACCTCGGCGAGCTGTCGCCTGCGGTTTTCCGTGATTGGAGGGCGACACCGCCGTTCAAACGCCGCCGCAAAATTTTGGGCGCCCCACCGATTTCCCCGAGCGAAAATTTAAGGAGCAGAAACTCTGCTCCTTAAACAAATTGTCGATAACTCAGTTATTCTTTTCGGGGTTGTTTTCCCTCGAAATACGCTCGCAGGACTGGTTGCCGACCGTGCAGCTGGTTTTGCAGGCGGACTGGCAGGTGCTTCTGCATTCGCCGCAGCCCGTGACCTTCTTTTCCGCGGGGCGGGCGATCGTCTTAATCTTATTCATGGTACTTTCTCCTCGCTTGTCATTTTTATTTCCCCTAAATTATAATATACCGCGGGGAAAATTGCAAGCGTTTTTGCAAAATATCGGCGAATATAAAATAATTCGCCAAAATACTACCTGCCGCTGCGCACGAGGGAACGGATAGCGCCGCTGATGCCGCCCGCGAGGGCGCCGAACAAAAAGTCGAGCACGGTGCCCCAGCCGAAGGAGATCTCCCCCGCGATCGCCGCAAACAAAAAATAAGTGACGATTGCCGTACCCAGCCCGCAGATTGCCCCCTTGAGAGCCGTTTTGCCCGGCTTCAGGCAGAAAAAACAACCCAAAAAGATGGCGAGCACCTTGATGACCTGGTTCACGGGCACGATGACCGACGAGCCGATGGAAAACAACTTGATGAAAAGGGCGAAAACAAGCACCATCGCCAGCGTGCATACCGCCGCGAGCGCGATGCCCTTGCCCACTTCCGCCGCCGCGCGGCCCCCTTCGCTCTGCATACAAAAAAACCTCCGCAAGAAATCTATCCTATTTCTATGCGGAGGTCTGTCCGTTTATTCCGTTTTACAGGCGGTTACTTGTTTTCGCCCTCGTCCTTCTTTTCCTCGGCGGGCGCATCTTCCGTTTTCGCCTCTTCAAAAGGCTCGGCGGGAGTTTCGGCAGGTTCTGCGGGAGCTTCGGCGGGAGCCTCTTCCTTCTCCTGCTTTTCAGCCGCGGGTTCGGGCTTGGCATCCGTCTGGTAGATCGCCTGTTTGTCGAACTTCATGTAGCTGTAATTGCCCTCACTGTCGCCCGTTTTCAGAACGAACGTGCCCTCCGCATCATCCACTTCGACCACTTCGCCGACGATGCCGCCGATGGTCTTGACTTTGCTGCCGGGGCGAACGGCGTTAACGGTGTCGTTGAACGCCTTCTGCTTTTTTCTCTGCGAGATGAACGACCACACGAAGAACGCGACGAGCAGCAGTACGATAATGATGATGGGAATATAGCTCGTCCAGGGAGTGGTGGTATCTCCTTCCGCCAAAAGATTGAACAACATATCAGAATACTCCTTATTTTTCTTGTTTTGCGATTGACAATATAATACCCGTTTTGCCGCGTTTTGGCAACTGTTTTATTGCCCTTTGCGGATAAAAACTTGCACGCGGCCGCAATTTTCGCTTTTTCGACACAAAGCCCGCTTATTCGCGGCCGTATTTTGCGTAGAATTCCTCGCGGAACTCCTTTAGTCCGCCCTCCAAAATAGCTCGCCGCAATCCTTTCATCAATCTGTTCAGGAAGGTGATGTTGTGCAGGGACAAGAGCATGGACGAGAGCATCTCCCCTGCGTTCACGAGGTGGCGCAGGTACGCCTTGGTATAATTCCTGCAGCAATAGCAGTCGCACTCCTCGTCGAGCGGGGTAAAGTCCTCTTTGTACACGGCGTTGCGCACGACGACCTTGCCGCGCGAGGTGAGCGCCGTGCCGTTGCGCGCGACGCGGGTGGCAAGCACGCAGTCGAACATGTCGATGCCGCGCATCACCCCCTCGATGAGGCAGTCGGGGCTGCCCACCCCCATCAGGTAGCGGGGAACGTTCGTCGGCAGAACGGGCTGCATCGCGTCGAGCATCTCGTACATGAGCGGCTTCGGCTCGCCGACGGAAAGCCCGCCGATGCCGAGGCCGTACTTTGCGAACGGCTTTGCCGCCTCCACGCTCGCGAGGCGCAAGTCCTTGTAAAAATTGCCCTGCACGATGGGAAAGAGCGCCTGGTTTTCGTTTTTATGCGCCTTGGCACAGCGTTCCAGCCAGCGCACCGTGCGATCGAGCGCGCCCTCGGCGTATTTGTGGTCGACGCCGTATTCGCTGCACTCGTCAAACTGCATGATGATGTCCGCGCCCAAGGCGTTTTCGATTTCCATCACCTTTTCGGGGGTGAAAAAGTGCTTGCTGCCGTCGATGTGCGAGCGGAACCACACGCCCTCGTCCTTGATGTCGTTGAGTTTGGCGAGGGAAAAGACCTGGAACCCGCCGCTGTCGGTGAGGATGGGTCTGTCCCAATTCATGAATTTGTGGAGCCCCCCTGCCGCCTTTACAAGCTCGTGCCCGGGGCGCATGTAGAGGTGGTAGGTGTTCGCGAGGATGATCTGCGAGCCCGCCTCCTTCAAGTCGCGCGGCAGCACGCCCTTGACGGTCGCCTGCGTGCCGACGGACATATACACGGGCGTTTCGATGTCGCCGTGCGGGGTATGAAAGATGCCCGCCCGCGCGCCCGTTTCGGGGTCTGTTTTGATAACTTCAAAGGAAAATTTCTCTGCCAAAATGTTCGTTTATCCTCAATTTAGTCTATGGTTATGTTTAATAATCTCTCGCGCCTTGTTCACGAAAATCTCACTACGTTGCAATTTTTCGTGAGATTTTGGATTTATATTTTTAATAATCAGCTCGAAAAAGGCAAAACCACGCTTTTGCCTTTTTCCCCCGATTTGCCGTAAGGCTTACAGAAGGGGTGAAAACGCCGCGCATATATATGGTGTGCCCTTAAAAGGCGCGGCGTTGAGGGGAAAACCGCTCGGGTTTCCCCTACAACTCTCGACTTTTTCTTTTGTCAGCTCAAAAGAAAAAGTGAGAACACTTTTTATTGATGCCTCTTCTCCAACTCCGCGCACACGTCGGACAGCTTTACGCCCGCATCGGCGAGCAGAACGAGGGTATGGTAAAACAAATCGGCGCACTCGCCCACGATCTCCTCTTTATCCCCGTTTTTGGCAGCAATGACCAGCTCCACCGCCTCTTCGCCTGTCTTTTTGGCGATTTTATCCACGCCCTTCTGGAACAGGTACGAGGTGTAGCTCCCCTCCTCGGGATTCTCCTTCCTGTCCTCGACGACGCGCTGCAATTTGCCCAGCATCGCCGCGCCCTCGCCGCATTCCTTGACGGGCGTGAAAAAGCAGGTGTAGTTGCCCGTATGGCAGGCCGCGCCCACCTGCTCCACCTTCAAGAGGACGCAGTCTTTATCGCAGTCGAGGTAAATACCGCGTACCTTTTGCAGATGCCCGCTCTCCTCGCCCTTCTTCCACAATTTTTTGCGCGAACGGCTCCAATAGTGCGCATAGCCCGTTTCCAGCGTCTTTTGATACGCTTCCTCGTTCATGTACGCCTGCATGAGCACTTCGCCGCTCTCAAAGTCCTGCGCAATCGCGCAGACCAAGCCGTGCGCGTTCCACTTCAATTCTTCCATATTATACCGTCCTTATGGGGATACCCTGCCCCGCGAGATACTGTTTGAGCGCCCGCATCTCGATTTCGCCGAAATGAAACAGCGACGCCGCGAGCGCCGCGTCCGCCTTGCCCGCGGTGAGCACCTCGGCGAAGTCCTCCATTCTTCCCGCGCCGCCCGAGGCGATAACGGGGATATTGACCGCCTCCGCCGCGCGGCGGGTAAGCTCGATGTCGTAGCCCGACTTGGTGCCGTCCTTGTCCATACTGGTGAGCAGAACCTCGCCCGCGCCCAGCTTTTCCGCCCTTGTGATCCACTCGATGGCGTCCAGCCCCGTATTCACGCGGCCGCCATTCAGGTATACGTCCCACGAGCCGCGCCCGTTCGCCTTGGCGTCCACCGCCAGAACCACGCACTGCGAGCCGAATTTGAGCGCCGCCTCGGTGATGAGTTCGGGGTTTTTGATCGCCGCGGAATTGACGGCGATCTTATCTGCCCCCGCGGACAGGAGCTTGCGGAAGTCCTCCACCGAGCGGATGCCGCCGCCGATGGTGAGCGGGATGAACACCTGTTCGCTCGCGCGAGAAAGGATGTCGACGGCGGTGTTGCGCCCGTCGCTGGATGCGGTGATGTCGAGGAACACGATTTCGTCGGCGCCGATCTTATCGTACGCCTTCGCCGTTTCGACGGGGTCGCCCGCGTCGATGAGGTTGACGAAATTCACGCCCTTGACGACCCTGCCCTTGTCGATATCCAGGCAGGGAATGATTCTCTTTGCGAGCATTGGCACCTCCCGTCTTTTTTTACGCGGTATTTACTGTTCGAATTTTTGAATTGCCTCTTTCAGATCGATGGCTCCGCTGTAGAGGGATTTGCCGAGAACCGCGCCGTATACGCCGCTCTCCTGCAAATTTTCGAGGTCTTTCATCGAAGAAATGCCGCCCGAGGCGATGACGGAGAGACCCGTTTCCTTGTGCATGCGCACCGTTTCGCAGATGTTCGGGCCCTGCATGGCTCCGTCTTTGGAAATATCCGTATACAAAGCGCACTCGATGCCCATGTGCTTGCATTTTTTGCCGAATTCGACGGCGGAAATATCCGTTTCCTCCGTCCAGCCCTTGACGGCGAACATGCCGTTTTTCGCGTCGATCCCCGCGACGATCTGCTTGGGGAACTGATACGCCGCGAGGGCGAAATCGTCGGGGTGGTACACCGCCATCGTGCCGATGACGGCGCGGTCGGCACCCGCATCTAAACGGCGGCGGATATCGTCTATGGAGCGCAGCCCCCCGCCGCTCTGCACTTTGAGCTTGAACCGCTTTTTGATTTCGGCAATGACCGGGTCGATGGCGCTCTCTCCCGAGAACGCGCCTGAAAGATCGACGACGTGCAGCCATTTAGCGCCCGCGCTCGCCCATTTTTCGGCAAATTCGAGCGGGTCGCCGTAGTCGGTCACCTGGTTTTTGTCGCCCTTGTACAGCCGCACCGCCCTGCCGTTCAATATATCGATCGCCGGAAATAATAGCATTTTATATCCCCTTTTAATTTATTTAATCCACACAAAACTTTATTTAATAAATACGCTCGGGTTTCCCCTCAAAATCTCGACAATTTGTTTTATAATCGCCAAAGGCGATTGCGGTACGCTCGTTTTCGCTTTTGCTAGCAAGTGAAAGCCTCGCGCACCTTCAGCTCAAAATTATTTTTGAGAACTGAATAATCAAAGGCGCGTTCCAAAACGACGCTTTTGGATAAGCGCACTCAATTTGCCGCATACCTGCGGCTCTCGCAGGAAAGGTGAAGCCGCGCGATTGAATAATATGTGTGCCCCTAATTCATCGCGCGGCGAGGAAAACTCCGACGGTCAGCGGCTTTGCCGCGTGCCGCGGGGTTGTCCTCAATCTCACGGAAAAAAGTTTTATCTGCTTAAAACTTTTTTCGTGAATAGTTGCAAAAATTTTTCAGAAGCTTCAGCCCCGCATCGCCGCTCTTTTCGGGGTGGAACTGCACGCCGAACACGTTCTCGCGCCAAATCGCGGAAGGATAATCGATATAGTACTCGGTTTTTGCGCAGGCGAACTCGTCTGCGCAGTCGGCGCGGTAGCTGTGCACAAAATAAAAGCGGGTACCCTCGGCGATGCCTGCAAACAGCGGCGTTTTCAACCCGTGCACCTCGTTCCAGCCGATCTGCGGAATTTTCCCCTCGGTAAAGCGCACGACCTGCCCGGGGATGAGCCCCAACCCCGCAAATTCGCCGTCTTCAAAGCTCTTTTCCAGCAAAAACTGCATGCCGAGGCAGATGCCCAAAATCTTCGTATCCGCGGCGCGCGCCTTGATATATAAATCCAATCCCCGTGCGGAAAGCTCTGCCATGCCCGCGCCGAAGGAGCCGACGCCAGGCAGAATCAGCTTGTCGCACCCGTCCAAAGCGGCGGGCACGCCCGAAACGAGCGCGCGCTCGCCGATGGCTTCGAGCGCCTTTTGCACCGAGCGCAGGTTCCCCGCGCCGTAGTCGACGATGCCGAGCATTTACAGCACCCCTTTGGAGGAGGGAACCCTGTCGGATACGATTTTCACCGCGTCCTGCAGGCACTTGGCGAGCGCCTTGAAAATCGCCTCCGCCTCGTGGTGCATGTTGCCGCCCTTTAAAAGTTTGATATACAGGTTGACGCCCGCGTTGAAGGCGAAGGCGCGCATGAACTCCTCGACGAGCTCCGCGTCGAACTCGCCGATCTTGCCCGAGAGCTTCTCTTCAAAATTCAGATACGGCCGCCCCGAAATATCGAGCGCCACGAGCGCGGCGCATTCGTCCATCGGCACGACGCGGTCGGCAAAGCGGGCGATGCCCTTTTTATCGCCGAGCGCCTGTTTGAACGCCTGCCCGAGGCAGATGCCCACGTCCTCCACGCTGTGGTGGAAATCGACCTGCGTATCTCCCCTGCACTCGACGGCAAGGTCAATGCCCGAATGCACGGACAGAAGTTCGAGCATATGGTCGAAAAATCCCACGCCCGTATGCACGGAATTGGTACCGTTCCCGTCCAGATTGAGGGACAGTTTGATTTTCGTTTCGCGCGTTTCGCGCGCAATTTCGGCTGTTCTCATTTTTCCTCCAAACGGACGCGCACGGCGTTGGCGTGCGCCCCCAGCTGCTCGTTTTCGGCGAGGCGGATAACGTGCTCGCCGTCCTCGAAGAGCGCCTTTTTCGTATATTGTATGACGCTCATCTTGCGCAGAAAAATATCCTGGTTTAAGACCTCGAAAAAGCGTGCCGTGCCGCCCGTGGGCAGGGTGTGGTCGGGGCCGGCGAAATAGTCGCCGAGCGGTTCGCTCGTCCAGCTGCCCATAAACACCGCGCCCGCGTTGCGGATTTCGGGGAGAAGCTCCTCGCAGTTTTCGGTGGCAAGTTCCAGGTGCTCGGGCGCGATTTCGTTGGCGAGCGCGCACGCTTCGTCCAAGTCTTTCACCAAAATGATGCCGCCCGCGTTCTGCACCGAATATTCGGCGATCTCCCTGCGCGGCAGGAGCGCGAGCTGCCGCTCGACCTCCGCCGCCACCTGTTCGGCGAATGCCCGGCTCGGCGTTAAGAGCAGCGCGCGGGCGAGCTTGTCGTGCTCCGCCTGCGAAAGCACGTCCGCCGCGACGAATTTCGGGTTCTGCTTGTCGTCCGCGATGATGAGGATTTCGGACGGGCCGGCGAGCATGTCGATGCCTACCTGCCCGTACACCTCCTTTTTGGCGAGGGTGACGAAGATGTTGCCGGGACCGGCGATGACGTCTGCCTTCGGAACGCTCTCGGTGCCGTAGGCGAGCGCGGCGATCGCCTGCGCGCCGCCGACCTTAAATATTTTTTCCGCGCCGCACATGTCCGCCGCGGCGATTACCGCGGGCGCAATTTTCCCGTTTTTGGCGGGCGTGCACACGAAAATGTGCTCCACTCCCGCCGCCTTTGCGGGCAGAACGCCCATCATCACCGAGCTGAACAGCGGCGCCGTGCCGCCGGGGACGTAGATGCCCGCCCGCTCCACCGCGCGGACGGTGTAGCCCGTGGTGCGGCCGTCTTTGGTGCGGATATCCGCCTTCATCGGACTGCGGCGGTGGTAGGCGAGCACGTTTTCCGCCGCCCGCTGCATGGAATCGAGCAGCTCTTTATCCAGCGCTTTATACGCCGCGTCGATCTCCGCGCGGGAAACGGCGACGGTATCTCTGTCCAGAGCGGTGCCGTCGAACTTTTCGCAGTATTCGAACAGCGCCGCATCCCCCCGCTCGCGCACGGCGCGGACGATCTCTTTGACGGCGGCGGCCTTTTCCTCGTCGTCGAAGCGACCGCGCTTTAAAATATCGGAAGCGGCGGCGGCATTTTCGTAAATTATCATGGCAAACCTCGCAATCTGCGCCCCTTTCGGCGCAGTTTTCCGCCGAAAAGGACTACTCTTGGATGTATTTCTTCATTTCGGCGATGAGCGGCAGAACCTCCGCCGCCTTCGTCTTTAAGCTGACCTTGTTCGCCACGAGGCGGGCGGAGATGTCGAACACCTCTTCCAAGACCACCAGCCCGTTGGCGCGCAGGGTGCCGCCCGACTGCACGATGTCGAAGATGACGTCGGCAAGCCCCGTGAGCGGCGCGAGCTCGATGGAGCCGTTGAGCTTGATGATCTCCACGTCCTCCCCGCGCGAGAAGAACAGCTTTTTCGCCGTGTTGACATACTTGGTCGCCACCCGCAGGTGCGGCGAGGAGAGCGCCGCCTTCTTTTCGGGGAAGCCCGCAAGGCACAGCCTGCACTTTTCAAATTTCAAATCGAGCATCTCGTACAGGTCGGCGCCCGCCTCGAGCAGGGTGTCCTTGCCGACGATGCCGATATCCGCGATGCCGTACTCCACATAGGTGGGTACGTCGGCAGGTTTTACGAAGAAAAAGCGGAATTTTTTATCCGGCGTTTCGAGGACGAGCTTGCGCGTTTCCTCCTTCAAAATCTCCGCGCGAATGCCGCATTTCAGAAAAATATCGGCGCAGGAATCGGCGAGCCGACCCTTTGCCAGCGCTACGTTCAGCATTATTCCGCCTCCTTTGCTTCCAAAGCGCGAAGCACGCGCATCAACCCGATGGCAAACCCGACCGCGGAAAGATCCTTGCCGAATTGGGCGCACAGCTCGTCGTAGCGGCCGCCCGAGAGGACGGGCGCGCCCACCCCTTCCGCAAGCCCCGTGAACACCATGCCCGAATAGTAGGACAGGCTCTTGACGGTGCCCAGGTCAAAGGAGACGTATTTTTCCGCTTTCAGCTCTTTCAGATGCGCGTACACGCGGCGCAGATGCTCGATGGACGAGAGGGCGAGGGCGTTATCGGTGAGTTTTTCCGCCTCGTCGAGTACGTCGGCGCCGCCGAACAGGGAGGGAAGCGCCAGAATCGCCGCCTGCGCCCGCTCGCTCGCGCCGTGGCGTTTGAGCGCGATTTCGGTGTTGACGGCGTCCTTCGCGTTGATGTAGCCGCGGATCTCCTCCGCCGCCGCGCCCGAAAGCCCGCTGCCCTCCAAAAGGCCTTTATAAAAACCGACGTGACCGATATCGACGATAAAATCTTTCAACCCGACCGACTTTAAGCAGTCGATGGCGAAGGCGACCGCCTTGGCGTCGGAGAGGGCGCCGCCCTCGCCGAAGATCTCCACGCCCGCCTGCGCGACCTCGCGGTCGGAATTTCCGCCCGCGGAAAAGTCGTAGATGTTGGAAAAATAGCACAGCTTCGCCGCGCCCTCGCGCAGCTTGGTCGCCGCGATGCGCGCGCACGCGAGCGTCATATCGGGCCGCAGGACGATGAGGTTGCCGTCCTTGTCCGTCATCTTGAACATCTTGTTCTGCTCGACGGAGCTTTTGATGTTCGCGAACGTGTCGTAGTATTCCAGCCCCGCCGTGCGCACCGACGAAAAGCCCGCCGCCCTGAACTTTTTGCGGAGCGTTTCCTCCGCCGCGTCCAGCTTTTCGCTTTCGGCGGGGAGAATATCGCGCACGCCCGCGGGCAATTTGAAGTATTGCATGCCTTTTTCCTCACGAATTTGTATAATTATGCGCTTTATTCCACATTTTGCGCCCTTTACCGTATAATTTTACCACGATTTGCGCGCGCGTGTCAATAATATTGTTTCAATTCAACGGACAAAACAATTTGGTCAAATTTGAAAAGCCCCTGTACGCATTTTCGGCTGATTAAGGCGCGATTTTTATATAAAAACCAACTGCGCGTTCCAAAAGCGGTTTTATAATAATTACCCGCAAGAGCAAAAACCACGCTTTTTGCTCTTGCCCCATATTTGCCGATACCTCGGCTTACGGAAAGGGTGAAAGCGACGCGCATATATATGGTGTGCCCTTAAAAAATAACGGGGTCCCCCGAAAATCGCAACGCGCGTAGCGGTGTGAGATTTTTGGGGATAAGGAGCAACAAGTGTACGAGGGCTTGGCGGCAAACATAGCGCGCCGCCTGCCCTCCGTCGCCTTGTTGCGACGTGCAATGAGGGGAAAGCCGCTCGGGTTTCCCCTCAAACTCACGAAAATTTGTTTCAACAGCTTGAAACAAATTTTGTGAACCCCTCAGTTGAGGACGACGTTTTCCAGCTCCTCGTACTTTTTGAGCGCGAGGGAGCGCAACAGCATGGTATCCGCGCAGGAGACCGCCTCGTCCGCCAGCTTTTTCGCCTGGAAGATGACCTCGGGCGGGTAGCGCAGGTTCTTGATTTCCGACAGCATTTTGCCGCTTTGACGGGTACCCAAAAAGTCGCCGCCGCCCCGCATCTGCAAGTCGTATTCGGCAATTTTGAACCCGTCCGTGTTGTTTTTGATGACGGAGAGCCGCTCGCGCGCCTCGGGCGAATCGCTGCCCAAAAGCAAAAAGCAGTAACTCTTTTTATCGCCGCGCCCTACCCTGCCGCGCAGCTGATGCAGCTGGGAAAGCCCGAACCGCTCGGCATTGTAGATGACCATGATCGTCGCGTCGGGCACGTCGATGCCGACCTCGATGACCGTCGTCGAAACAAGGCAGTCGTACCGTTTTTCCTTGAACGCCTGCATAATTTCGGACTTTTCTTTGTCCTTCATCTTGCCGTGCAGAAGGGCAAAGCGCACCGTCGGCAGGCGGTTTTTCAGCTCGTCGAACAGCTCCGTGACGCTCATCAGGGAGCCTTCCTCGTCCCCTTCAATTTTCGGGCAGACGAAATAGCTCTGGTTGCCCTTTTTCGCCTCGCCGCCGATGTAGGCGAGCATGTCGTCGTACTTGCGGAAGGGCACGATGCCCGTGACGATTTCCGCGCGCGCCTTGGGCTTATCCTTGATTTCGGAGATATCCAGATCGCCGTAGAAGATGAGCGAGAGGGTGCGCGGAATGGGCGTTGCGGACATGACGAGCATATCCGCGCCCGCACTCTTTTCTCCGAGCGCGCTGCGCTGTGCCACGCCGAAGCGGTGCTGTTCGTCGCACACGCAGAAGGCGAGGTCTTTCGGCTGTACGTCCTCCTGCAAAATCGCGTGCGTGCCGCAGATAATGTCCAGCTCGCCAGCGGCGAGCGCCTTTTTTATCTCCCTCTTTTCCTTGGCGGGGGTGCTGGCCGCGAGGAACGCCGCGCGGTATTTCGGCAGGAAGTTTTGCAAGAGGG
>NXNN01000064.1_pt1 | contig 19186 bp, 15 predicted proteins | sample 2041041 | NCBI WGS metagenome assembly NXNN01 (sample SAMN07660617, study PRJNA407663) | chicken gut metagenome | isolation source: caecum content treated with Lincosamide | host: Gallus gallus domesticus | place: Czech Republic: Brno | collected 2016 | reverse complement strand
GCCGTACGGCGGAAACCCTTACGGGAATCCTTACGGAAATCCCTACGGTCAGAACCCGTACGGAACTCCGTACGGGCAGAACGGTTACGGCGGTCAGGGTGCGCCGAAGGAACCGGACGACCCGTTCGGCGAATATTCTTCCTCGCCGTCCCCGAACGGCAACGGCGGGAGCGCCCCGCAGGGCGGCGACCCGTTCGGCGAGTATTCGGGCGGGCAGGGCGAATCTGGCGAAAACAAGAACAGCTGATCGATCGGGAGGCAGCGCTTTGCGCCGCCTCCCGGCTTACTCTGTAAAGCGCGTTCGGGATGTACTGTTTACGGGCGTTGACAAATATCCGCGCGTATGCTATAATTTTTGCGGAAAAAGGAGCATCGAAATGATAAGCGACATCATCGCCGCGGTATCCACGCCGCCCGGCAGGGGCGGGGTCGCCGTCGTCCGCCTCAGCGGCGCGGGCGCGCTCGGCATCGCCGAAAAAATTTTTGCGCCGTCGGGCAGAACGCCCGTGCGCGGGTTCGAACCCTACCGTATGTACCCCGGCTCCGCCGACTGCGGCGCCTTCCGCGATTTCGGGCTGTGCGTGTACTTCAAAGCGCCGCACAGCTTTACGGGGGAGGACGTGGTCGAATTTCACTGCCACGGCGGCACGGCGATCACCCGCGGCATTTTAAAGCGGGCGGTATCCCTCGGCGCGCGGCTCGCCGAGCGGGGCGAATTTACAAAGCGCGCCTTTCTGAACGGAAAACTCTCCCTCGCTTCGGCGGAGGGGCTTGTCGATATGATCAACGGCGAGAGCGACGCGCAGGTGCGCGCCGGCTATATGCTGTATTCCGAGCGCCTCACGGGCAAGGTGCGCACCCTGCAGGGGGAGCTGACGGAGATTCTCGCGGGTATCGACGCAGACATCGACTTCCCCGAAGAGGACATCGAGCACACGGATTTAAAGGACGTGCGCGAAAAAATCGACCATATTGCGGGCGAACTTGCCGCCCTTTCCGCCACCTACGGGGTGGGGAAAAAAGTAAAGGAGGGGGTCTCCGTCGTGCTGGCGGGGCGCCCGAACACGGGCAAAAGTTCCGTTCTGAACGCGCTGCTCGGCGCGGACAAGGCGATCGTCTCCTCCGTTGCGGGAACAACGCGCGACGTGGTGGAGGGCTCCGTCGAAATCGGCGGCGTGCGCTTTAATCTGTACGACACGGCGGGTATCCGCGAGAACGCGGGCGAGGTGGAGAGCATCGGCATCGGCCGCGCGCGCTCCCTCATCGAGGGCGCCGACCTCGTGCTCTTTATTCTCGATTCCTCCGCGCCGTTCACGGCGGAGGACGCGGCGGTGTACGCGGCGGTTTCGGGCAAAAAGCGGCTGGTCGTGTACAACAAAACCGACCTTTCCGACCTCGGAGCGGGCGATGCGGCTGTCCCTGCGGATATCCGCGTTTCGGCAAAGACGGGCGAAAATATTCCGCTTCTGCGCGAAAAAATGTTTGAATTGTGCCTGGAAGGGTACGATTCGGACGCGCAGTTCCTCATCGAGGAGCGGCACTACAACGCCCTTTCCCGCGCGGAAGGAGAGATGCGGCAGGCTTTGGAATTGTGCGGCTCCGTGCCGCTCGATTTATTGGGGATTCATTTGAAGGCGGCGTGGGAAGCGCTCGGCGAGATCAGCGGCGAAACGGCGAACGAAGCGATCATTGACGAAATTTTTGCAAAGTTCTGCGTCGGAAAATAAAATTTACGGGCGGGCGGATGCGCGCGAAGGAGGGCGGATGGTCAATCTCGAACTTTACAGGGTCTTTTACACGGTCGCCAAGTGCGGCAGTCTCACGCGGGCGGCGGACGAGCTGTTCATCAGCCAGCCGGCGGTTTCGCAGGCGATCAAGCAGCTTGAGGGTCAGCTCGGCACGCCCCTCTTCAACCGCACCCACCGCGGCATGGAGCTTTCGGAGCAGGGCGGAAAACAGATCTTCGGCATCGTCGAAAAGGCGCTTGCGGAGCTGGACATGGCGGAAAACAAGCTCAAGGAAATCAACTCCACCGCCACGGGCACCATCCGCATCAGCGCGTCGGATACCATCTTTTCGTATGTACTCATCGACAAGATCGCCGAATACCACGAAAAATATCCCGACGTCAAGCTGAATCTCATCAATTGCATCACCACGGAGACGATCGAACTGTTAAAGAACAACAAGTGCGACATCGCCTTCGTCAATCTTCCCATCGACGACAAGGATTTCACCCTCACGAGCGTCGTCATGCCCCTGCACGATACGTTCGTCGCGAACGAGCGGTTCAAAACGCTCGCCGAGGGGGTTCAGCCCCTCAAATCCATGCACGATTATCCGCTTCTGATGCTGGATACGAATACCGTCACCCGCAAGGCGATCATCCAGTTTTCTCACTCCATCGGCGTGCATCTGCACCCCGAAATCGAATGCGGAAGCCTGGAGCTGATGATTCAGCTCGCCAAAAACGGTGTGGGCATCGCGTGCGTTCCCAAGGAATACGTCCGCCGCGAGTTGGGCGAAGACAAAACGCTGTTCGAAATCAAAACGGAGCCGCAGCTTCCCGCGCGCTCGGTGGGCATCGCCTTCCCCAAAGGGCAGCCCGTTTCCTTTGCGTGCCGCGAATTTTTTAAAATGTTCAACCAAAATTGAATGTTTTTTCGCATATGTATTGCATATTTTAAACAGCCGGGGTGCCTTGCGCGCCCCGTTTTTTTTTGAGCTGTTTTTGACCTGCCCCGCATAAAACCGGCGGGAGCGTACAAACTGTAATCGCGGAAATTTCCGCAAAGGGCGGTTTTTATGCAGCGCGGGCATACGGTATTTTTTGAGAATCAGCCGAAGATCGTCGCGGCGGCGACGGTCGCGGGGCCGAAGGAATGCGAAGGCATCGTGGGGGAGTACGTCGATCTGCCCCTCTCCGACGATATGTTCGGCGAAAGCACTTTCGAGCGCGCGGAGCGGAAAATGTTCCTCGCCGCCGTCGAACGCAGCATCGAAAAGGCGGGCATCACCCAGCACGAGGTGGATGCCATACTCGCCGGGGATTTGCTCAATCAGATCATCTCGGCGAGTTTCACCGCGCGGGAAACGGGCATGCCTTTTCTGGGCATCTACAGCGCATGCTCCACGATGAGCGAGGGGCTTTTATTGGGAGCCGTGCTCACCGACGGCGGATACGCCGAAAACGTCGTCGCGGCGACGGGCAGCCACTTTTCTTCGGCGGAGCGGCAGTACCGCTATCCGCTGGAGCTGGGAACCACCCGCCCGCCGCAGTCGCAGTGGACGGTGACGGGCGCGGGGAGTGCGGTGTTGTCGCGCAAGGGCGAAGGCCCCGCGATCACCTGCGGCACGGTGGGGAGGGTCATCGATTACGGCGTTTCCGACGTGAACAATATGGGCGCGGCGATGGCTCCCGCAGCGGCGGACACTATCCTGACCCATTTCAAAGATACGGGGCGCGATCCCGCCTATTACGATCTTGTCCTCACGGGCGATCTGGGGGCATTGGGCAGCCGCATCGTCAAGGATCTCGTGTGGGAAAAGGGGCAGGACATCTTCCCCAACCACGTCGATTGCGGCGAGATCGTCTACAAAGTCATCGAGGATGAGTTTCAGGGCGGCAGCGGCGCGGGGTGCAGCGCCGTCGTGCTCAATTCATATATTTACGATAAGCTGCGGCAGGGTACAATAAAAAAAGTTCTGTTCGTCGCCACGGGCGCGCTGCTCTCCACCGTTTCGTCGGGGCAGGGGGATACGATCCCGTGCATCGCGCACGCCGTCGCCATCGAGGCGGAACCTGCGGGCGGGGAGGGTTGAAATATGGAAAAATACGCTGAAATTCTTCTGATGTTTGTAAAGGCGTTCGCGGTCGGCGGGACGATTTGCCTTATCGCGCAGATCGTCATCAATTTCACGAAACTTACCTCGGGGCGCATCCTCGTGTTCTTTATGCTCGCGGGCGTGGCGCTCGAAGGGCTGGGGCTGTATCAATACCTCGTCGATTTTGCCGGCGCGGGTGCAACGGTGCCTATCTCGGGATTCGGCTATCTTCTGGCGCGGGGCGCGATGCGCGGAGCCGAACAGGGGATTTTCGGCGCGGTTACCGGCGCGCTTTCCGCGGCGAGCGCGGGGGTAACGGCGGCGGTCGTGTTTGCCTTTGTTTTTGCCCTCGTTTTTCGCCCGCGCAGCAAGAAAAACTGAACGGGAACGGTATAAACCGTGCCGCCAGGACTATATCGGAACGCCGCCCGTATCCGGGCAAAAATGCGCAAAATTTTGCGCATTTTTTTTGTAAAAAAAATTGCAAATAGCGGGAAATATGCTATAATGGCATTATAACGTTTTTGCCCCGCATTCCGGGCGCCGAAACGGGAGGAGGAAAGATGACGAAGAACAAAACGCGCGCCCTGGATATCCTGCATTATAAGGCGGTAGACAGGCTTCCCGCCGTACATTTCGGGTACTGGGCGGAATTATTGCAGGAATGGGCGGAGCAAGGACATATTCCCCGCGACCTCGCCGAAAATAATTACGACGGTTCGGAAAAGGATCGCGAACTGGACAGGCTGTTGGGTTGGGATCATAACTGGCTCTGTGCTTTCAGCGGCAACAACGGGCTTTTTCCCGCCTTTGAGTATAAGGAGCTGGAGGTGCTGCCGGACGGGTTCATCCGCATTCAGAATCCGGAAGGTCTGATCGAGCGCATCCGACCGGGCGCAGGGTCGATTCCCGCGGAGGACGACTATCAGCTCAAAGACCGCAAGGCGTTCGAAGAACTGTACAAGCCGAAGATGCAATACACCCCCGCGCGCATCGATTTCGAATATTTCAAAAAATTCAACGAAACCGAGCGCGATTATCCCGTGGGGCTGCATCTGGGCAGCGTTTTGGGCAGCATCCGCAATATGCTTTCGGTCATCGGCATGAGCTATATGCTCTGCGACGATTACGATCTGCTTCGCGAAATTGTCGATACATATGCGGATATGCAGTACCAATGCGCGAAAGCCGTGCTGGAAACGGGCGCAAAGTTCGACTTCGCGCATTTCTGGGAGGATATCTGCTTCAAAAACGGGCCGTTGCTCTCGCCCTCGATGTTCGAAGACCTCTGCGCCGCGCATTACAGGCGCATGACCGACCTCGTGCATTCGTACGGTATTGACATTATCAGCCTCGACTGCGACGGCGTTACCGAAAAGTTGTTGCCGGTTTGGTTTGAAAACGGCGTAAATACGATGTTCCCCATCGAGGTGGGAACGTGGGGCGACCAGTTTGCGGCGGCGCGTAAAAAATTCGGCAAAGGCATGCTGGGCGTCGGCGGCATGGATAAAACGGTGCTGCGGAAGGATAAGGCGGCGGTGGATGCGGAGATCGAGCGCTTAAAGCCGCTCATCGCCCTGGGCGGATTTGTTCCCTGCCCCGACCACAGGCTTATGCCGGGGACCAAGTGGGAGCTGGTGCAATATTATACCGACCGCATCAAATCGCTGAAAATCTGACGATTTCCGCACAATAATTTGTTCGAAATAATTGACAATATCTTTATAAAATGCTAAAATAGGCATTGCGACTGTGGGCGCATATCTTTTTGCGCGCCCTTTTGCCGCGTAAAGCGGCTGCGCGCGAGGCTGTTTTATCGCAATGCCCGTCGGGCATTGCTCGTTTCCGCCTCGGCTCCGCCGCCTTTGTTCACGAAAATCTCGCTGTGCTGCGATTTTCCGTGAGAATATGGTTTTATATTTGTAATAATCTCTCGCGCAAGCAAAACCGCGCTTTTGCGCAGCGCACCCCAATTTGCCGATACCTCGGCTTACGGAAGGGGTGAAATTGCGGCATTTAATAATAGGTGTGCCCTTAAAAATGCCACAATGAGGGGAAAGCCGTTCGGGTTTCCCCTTAATCGCAAGAATTTGTTTTGACAGCTCAAAACAAATTCTGCGAGCAAGAACCAGCTTTCTTAAATTGCGTAAGGGCAATTTTAAGATAAATTTCCAATCTTACAAGGAGGTAAAACATGCCTACAATCAACCAGCTCATCAAGCACGGCAGAGAGCGCCGCGTGGAAAAGAGCAAAACGCCTATCATGGGTCAGTGCCCGCAGAAGAGGGGCGTATGCCTTTCCGTTTCCACCACCTCTCCGAAAAAGCCGAACTCCGCGCTCCGTAAAATCGCGCGTGTCCGCTTGACGAACAAACAGGAAGGTACCGTTTACATTCCGGGCGAGGGTCACAACCTCAACGAGCACAGCTCCGTCCTCATTCGCGGCGGCCGTGTGCGCGACCTGCCTGGCGTACGTTACCACATCATCCGCGGCGCGCTCGATACCGCAGGCGTCGCCAAGAGAAAGCAGGCCCGCTCCAAATACGGTGCGAAGCGCCCCAAATAATCACCTATTTATATAGTATTGTTTGGAAGAGAAGGCGGCGTGAGCCGCAAACAAAATCCTACTTGTCGGAAATTTATCTGAAAAAGATACCCCGATGAAAAGTAGGCAGTATGCCGCAAGGCAGAAGATTCGCTACTTTCCCATCCGTCACAATAAATTGCAGGCGACAGCGCCTCGGTTTTTCGTGCGTTGAGAGGAAACGCAAGCGATAGCTGTACTGAAGGGTATTTACCCTTACAAAAAATTCGCGGAATATTGCGTCCGGCGCAATTCCGCGAACCCAAAATCAATTTAAGGAGGATACAATCATGCCCAGGAGAGGCAATGTTCCCAAAAGAGACGTTCTGCCCGATCCCGTATACGGCAGCAAGGTTGTGGCGAAGCTGATCAACCAGATCATGCTCGACGGCAACAAGGCTACGGCGCAGAAGATCGTTTACGACGCATTCGATATGATGAAAGAAAAGCTCGGCAAGGAACCGATGGAGATCTTCAACCAGGCGATGGCGAACGTCATGCCCGTGCTCGAAGTCAAGGCCCGCCGCGTCGGTGGTGCGAACTACCAGGTTCCGATCGAGATCCGTCCCGAGCGCCGTCAGACCCTCGCCATCCGCTGGATCGTCATCAACACCCGCAAGCGCAGCGAGCGCGAAATGAGCAAAAAGCTCGCCGCGGAGCTGATGGACGCGTTCAACAACACGGGCGGCTCGGTTAAGAAGAAAGAAGATACCCACCGCATGGCGGAGGCGAACAAGGCTTTCGCGCATTTCCGTTGGTAAAAGGAGTGGATTATGCCCAGACAATTCGGTCTTGACGTAACAAGAAACATCGGTATCATGGCGCACATCGACGCGGGCAAAACCACCACGACCGAGCGTATCCTGTTCTACACGGGCAAAACGCACAAGTTGGGTGAAACGCACGAGGGCGCCGCTACCATGGACTGGATGGTGCAGGAGCAGGAGCGCGGAATAACCATTACGTCCGCGGCGACGACCTGCACATGGAAAGGTCACAGAATCAACATCATCGACACCCCGGGTCACGTCGACTTCACCGTCGAAGTGGAGCGCTCGCTCCGCGTTTTGGACGGCGCCGTCGCCACCTTCTGCGCGAAGGGCGGCGTCGAGCCGCAGTCGGAAACGGTGTGGCGCCAGGCGGACAAGTATAAAGTTCCGCGCATCGCGTATGTCAACAAGATGGACATCAACGGCGCGAACTTCGACAACGCGGTCAAAATGATGCGCGAGCGCCTCGGCACGCGCGCCATCCGCATCCAGCTCCCCATCGGCAAGGAAGATTCCTTCAAGGGCATCATCGACCTCGTCAACATGAACGCGGAGATCTATAAAGACGATCTCGGCACGCAGTTCGAAAAGACGGAGATCCCCGCCGACATGATGGAGGATGCGAAGAAATACCGTGCCGAACTCGTGGAAGCCGTCGCCGAGCAGAGCGACGAGCTGATGGAAAAATACTTCGAAGAGGGCGATTTGTCCGTCGAAGAGCTGAAACAGGGTCTGCGCAAGGCGACGATCAACATGTCCGTAACGCCCGTCCTGTGCGGTTCTTCCTACCGCAACAAGGGCGTGCAGTTCCTGCTCGATGCGATCATCGATTATCTGCCTTCCCCGCTCGACGTCGACCACGTCAAGGGTATCAATCCCAACACGGGCGAAGAGGAGGAGAGAAAGACCTCCGACGACGAGCCGTTCGCAGGTTTGGCGTTCAAGATCGCGGCAGACCCGTTCGTCGGCAAGCTCGCGTTCTTCCGCGCCTATTCGGGCGTTTTGGAGTCCGGCTCCTACGTCTATAACAGCACCAAGCAGAAGAAGGAGCGCGTTGGCCGCCTGCTGCAGATGCACGCGAACCACCGCGAAGAGATCCCGATGATCTATTCGGGCGACATCTGCGCGATCGTCGGTCTGAAGGAAACGACCACGGGCGACACGCTGTGCGACGAAAAGCACCCCATCGTCCTCGAACAGATGGAGTTCCCCGAACCGGTTATCAAGGTCGCCATCGAGCCGAAGACGAAGGCAGGTCAGGAAAAGATGACGATGGCGCTCATCAAGCTGGCGGAAGAGGATCCGACCTTCAAGACGTATACCGACAACGAAACGGGTCAGACCATCATCGCCGGTATGGGCGAGCTGCACCTCGAGATCATCGTCGACCGTCTGCTGCGCGAGTTCAAGGTGGAAGCGAACGTCGGTCAGCCGCAGGTCGCTTACCGCGAGACCTTCCGCAAGGCAGTGGAGGCCGAAGGCAAGTACGTCCGTCAGTCGGGCGGTAAAGGTCAGTACGGTCACTGCAAACTGCGCCTCGAACCTCTGGAACCCGGTCAGGGTTATGAGTTCGTCGACGAAACGGTCGGCGGCTCCATCCCGAAGGAATATATCCCCGCCATCGACAAAGGTATTCAGGAAGCGGCGAAGAACGGCTTCCTCGCCGGCTACGAAGTGGTGGACTTCCGCGCGGTCGTGTACGACGGCTCGTACCACGAAGTCGACTCTTCCGAAATGGCGTTCAAGATCGCCGGCTCCATGGGCTTCAAGGACGGCTTGAAGAGGGCGAACCCCGTCCTGCTCGAACCGATCATGAAGGTGGAGATCGTCACTCCCGAAGATTACTTCGGCGATTTGATGGGCAACGTTTCTTCCCGCCGCGGCACGATTACGGGCACGGAAGACAGAAACGGCGCGAAGGTCATCGACGCGCAGATCCCGCTGTCGGAAATGTTCGGCTACGCGACCGACCTCCGTTCGCGCACGCAGGGCCGCGGTCAGTTCACGATGCAGTTCTCGCATTACAGCGAGGTTCCCCGTTCGATTGCGGAGAAAATCATCGGCGAACGCGGCAAAAAGGCGGAGTAAGCGGCGGTTTTTCAAAAATTTTTTGAAAAAAGTCGCAAAAAGATTGATATATTTTTCAAAGTACGATATAATTATACTTGCTTGTAAAAGCCGCTATTCATGTTAATGATAGATAGCTGCAAGAGCCGGAACCATTTCGGCGCACAAGTTATCATTAAAAAATAAAAATTTATTTGGAGGAACGAAAATGGCTAAGGCTAAATTCGACAGAAGCAAACCCCACGTTAACGTCGGCACGATCGGCCACGTTGACCACGGCAAAACGACTCTGACCGCAGCTATCACGATGGTTATGGCTGCCAAAGGTCAGGCTGCTAAAATGAAGTACGATGAAATCGACAAGGCGCCGGAAGAGAAGGCTCGTGGTATCACGATCAACACCGCGCACGTCGAGTACCAGACGGACAAGCGTCACTATGCGCACGTTGACTGCCCGGGTCACGCCGACTATGTCAAGAACATGATCACCGGCGCCGCGCAGATGGACGGCGCGATCCTCGTCGTTGCGGCGACGGACGGCCCGATGCCCCAGACCCGTGAGCACATCCTGCTCGCCCGTCAGGTCGGCGTGCCTTACATCGTCGTATTCATGAACAAGACCGATCAGGTCGACGATCCGGAACTTCTCGAACTCGTCGAAGAGGAAATCCGCGACCTGCTCACCAAGTACGGCTTCCCCGGCGACAAGACTCCCATCATCAAGGGTTCCGCTCTCAAGGCTTTGGAAAAGGCTACCAGCGGCGCTTCCGATGCGGAAATCCTCGCTGCTCCCGAGTGCAAGTGCATCCTCGATTTGATGGATGCGATCGATGCGTATATCCCCGATCCTCAGCGCGAGGACGACAAGCCCTTCCTGCTCCCTGTCGAAGACGTGTTCACGATCTCCGGCCGCGGCACCGTTGCTACGGGCCGTGTTGAGCGCGGCGTGGCGAAAGTCGGCGATCCCGCTGAAATCGTCGGTCTCATCGAGAAGCCCCGTTCGACGGTCATCACCGGTCTCGAAATGTTCCGCAAGATGCTCGACGAAGCTATGGCGGGCGACAACGTCGGCGCTCTGCTCCGCGGTATCGACCGTAAGGACATCGAAAAGGGTCAGGTTATCGCGAAGCCTGGTTCGATTCATCCCCACACCGAGTTCGAAGCGCAGGTGTACGTTCTGACGAAGGAAGAGGGCGGTCGTCACACCCCGTTCTTCAACAACTATCGTCCTCAGTTCTTCATCCGCACGACGGACGTTACGGGTTCCATCAAACTGCCGGAAGGCGTTGAAATGGTCATGCCCGGCGACAACGTCAAAATCGACGTTTCGCTCATCAAGCCGGTCGCGGTCGAAGAAGGTCTCCGTTTCGCTATCCGTGAGGGCGGCAGAACGGTCGGTTCGGGCGTCGTTTCCAAGATCGTCAAGTAATTGAATGACAGATAAAAAAAGACTTCGGTTTTGCCGAAGTCTTTTTTTATCTGTCGGAGAGTATTCCCGCAGTACAGAGCGGTTCTTGGAGCGGAGAAAGAAGTTTTATTGTTTTGGCGCAGTTCATAAAAGAAACAGACAGGAAAAATTTTTCCTGCCCGCCTCCTTATTTTTCGCATTGGTGAAGGTAATCTGCATTAACCGACGGTTATGATTCTGCAAGATCCGTCCTTAAATTTAACGATAATGGTATCATCGTACATGGTTACATTTTCGACGAGAGTGTCCTTCAATAGGCAATAAAGAAATAATGTAAAAGACTCTGCTTCCATGGAATAAAACCTCTTGATTAAGCCCATTATACCCTAAAACCTTTTTCATGTCAAACAAAAAGTAAAGAAGTTTTAGGATAATGGGTACATGGAAGAAAAATTTGTTGACAGTCGGCAGGTTTTTGCCGAGCGGTTGAACGATTTAATGGATGAAAAGGGAATAGTTACAAGCGGATTGAGCAAGGCGCTGAAAGTAACGCCGCAGACAATCGGCGGCTGGAAAAGCGGAAAAAGCGGGTTGTACTTGGAAACGGCTATAAAAGTAGCCGATTACTTCCGCTGTGCATTGGATTATTTATATGGCGGAAGCAATATTTTTGAAGAAGTAACGCCGAAAATTTGTCCGCCGTTTTATCCGCGGCTATTGCAGGTTATGCGGGAAAAGGAAATTACGATCAACGATATTGACAAAGATGCGGCAATACGTTTTACAGATGCATATTTTTCCATGTGGAAAAGGGCGAAAAGGTTTTACATGGAAACCGTTATAGAGCTTGCAAAATATTTGAATGTTTCGATCGATTATTTAGTGGGGAGAGAATAAAAATTATTTTGCGCGTGGCAAAATCGCATATTCTTTTTCCTGTAAGTATATACCCAACATGCTCCAAAGTCAAGTAATTTTGGCGCAAATTGGGCATAATTTTCAAAAAAAGGTTGGAAATTATGTCTGGTTTTGCCGAGGTTTTGACGGAGTTAATGGTCGTAAACGAGGTATCGGAAGCAGCGCTTGCAAAAGCAATTAATGTTGATATTTCGCAGATATACAAATATAAAAGAGGTAAATATAATCCTGCGCTGGTTAAAGCTGTACAATTAGCGGACTTTTTTGATTGTTCCATGGACTTTTTGTTTGGCTTGACGGACGTACAGGGAAGCGGTTTCAAAAAACACGGAAACTTTGCTGAAAATTTTCGCAAAGCATTGCTTCAAAAGAAATGTACACGCTATCGGCTTCATAAGGACACGAGTTTAGCTTTGCAGAGTATCGATGATTGGTACAACGGCAAAAGATTACCGACGGTAAGCAATCTTTTGATTTTGGGAAAATACCTTGACGTTTCAATCGATTCTTTGCTTGGAAGGGTTTGATATGGATACGGCAAAAATCGTCGGGGATAATTTGAAATCTGCGCGGAAAGCAAAGGGTTATACGCAAAAGCAAGTTGCGGAAATGCTTTCGATGGCGTAACAGCAATATGGTCGCTATGAAAACGGCGTTTATGAAATTAATTACGATTTGATGCTTCGTTTATGCGAAATTTTGGATGTAACGCCGAACGATTTATTTGATATTCATTAATTTCCTCGCAATTTGTGCGGGGAATTTTTTGTTTGTTTCTTAATTCTTTGTACATAAACATATATTTATACTATGTCAAACTTGTTGCAGGGCGCGGGGAAAACCGCGGGGCTTACGGCGACGCTCGTCGGCACGGTCGTCGGGGCGGGTTTCATATCGGGCGCGGAATTGGTGCGCTTTTTCCCGAGCGAGGGGTTCGTATCCTTCGCCGTCGTCGCGGCGGGGCTGTTCGGGTTGTGCTTTCTCCTTCTGTTCCACGCGGGCAGAAAATACGGCGGGTACGAGGGGATGCTCGCGGGCGTGTTCGGCAGATTCGCGCCCGCCTTCCGCGCCGTCGTCCTCGCAAGCTCGCTCGTCATGTGCGGCAGTATGCTCGCGGGCATCACCGCCACCGTGCGCGACGGGTTCGGCATGCAAGAAGTATTCCCGTTTTTCGCCCTCGCAGCCCTCGTTTTGCTCTACTTCGTGTCCTACCGCGGCGTAAAGGGAATCTTCGCCGTCAACCTCGCCCTCGTGCCGATTATCTTAATTTTTATCGTCGCCTATGCGTTCGGCGTTCCGTACGGCGGTATCCCGTACAAGGAGAGCGACGCATTTGCCTCGCTTTGCTCCGTCGTCCTGTATGTGGCGATGAACGCCTTCCTCGCCGCGCCCGTGGTGTGCGACGCGGGCGCAAAGGGGCAGGGGAGCGCAGGGTGCCTCCTCTCCGCCGCGCTCATCGGTTTCTGCATCGCGGCGGTGCTCGCAAACGTCACGAACGAGGGCGCGGGCGCGCTCTCGGCGGAAATGCCTTTTCTGTATGTCATGGGCAAGGGCGCCGCGCTCGGCAGGGTATTTTCCGCCGTATGCCTGTGCGGAATTCTGACGACGCTCTTTTCTTCCTATTATCCTCTCCACAACTGCGTGAACGGAAAAAAGCGCGCACCGCTGTGGCGCGCGCTCTTCTGTATCGCCGCATTCCTGCTCTCCGTTCTGGGTTTGAAGCAGATCGTGCGGTTTATCTATCCGCTCGTGGGCGGGGCGGGTGCGGTGTTCCTCCTCGCCGTCGCCGTCCGCGAACGTAGATTACTTTTTGACGAGCAGTTTTTCCGCAAGCGCGACGACGGCGTACATGCCCGCCGCCAGCACGCAGAGGATAAAGGTGGATGCCATCACTAAATCCAGCCGCATCACCTGCCCGCCGTACACGATGAGGTATCCCAGCCCCGCCTTCGAGGCGATGTACTCGCCCATGACCGAGCCGATCCACGCCATGCCGACGCTGATCTTCAGCACCCCGATAAATTCGGGAATGGCGGAGGGGATCACGAGCTTTTGCAGGATCTGCAGCTTGCTCGCGCCCATCGATTCGAGCAGCAGTATTTTGTTCTTGTCCGTCGCCATGAAGCCGCTCAGCATATTTAGGATAACGACGATGATAGCGACGAGGATGGTCATAAACACGATGGAAGCGGAGCCGCTGCCGAACCAGATGATGATGCACGGCCCGAGGGCGATTTTGGGCAGGCTGTTGAGAACGACGATGTACGGCTCCAACACGCGGCGCAACGTTTCGCTCCACCAAAGGAGCAGAGCGATGCCCGTGCCGAGTACGACGGCGATGACGAACCCGACCAGCGTTTCCCAAAGGGTCGTGCCGATGTGGTAGAACAGCGACCCGTCCGAAGCGAGGTCGGCGATCATGACGGCGATGCGCGAGGGCGAGCTGATGATGAACGGGTCGACGAGCTGCAACCCCGCGATAAGTTCCCATATTCCCAGCAGGGCGACGAGCAGCCCCGCGCGCGCGATCTGCACGATCGCGCTCTTTTTTTTGATTCTTTTCAGATACAGCGCGTGTTCGGGCGAACACGAAAGCGTCTTTTTCATGCGTTCAATTCCCTCCAAAGCGTTTCAAACCAGCCGGAAAACTGCGGCGACTCCCGCCTTTTCAGCGGCACGGTGCTGCCGAACCCGAGCTTATGCGCGGCGACAACCCGCGCGGGCCGCGCGCTCAATACGAGGATGCGGTCGGCAACGGAGATCGCCTCGCTGATGTCGTGCGTTACGAGGATCGCCGTCTTTTTTTCGCTGCGGATGATGTTGTACACGTCGTCGCACACCGAAAGGCGGGTCTGGTAGTCGAGCGCGGAAAACGGCTCGTCGAGCAGCAGAAGTTCCGGGTCGGCGGCGAGGGTGCGGATCAGCGCGGCGCGCTGGCGCATTCCGCCCGAAAGCTGGTCGGGCAGGTGCTTCAAAAACCCGCCCAGCCCGTATTTTTCCGCGAGCGCAAGCGCCTGTTTGCGCCGTTCGGGCGTGTTCATCCTCTTGATTTCCAGCGGCAGAACGATGTTGCTCTCCACGCTTCGCCAGGGGAACAGTTCGTCCTTTTGCAGCATGTAGCCGAGGTATTCCGCGCCGCGCGCGGGCGGCTTGCCGTACACGAGCACCTCGCCCGAGGAGGGTTTCAGCAGCCCCGCCGCGAGCGAAAGAACGGTCGTCTTGCCGCACCCCGACGGGCCGATGACGGCGACGAACTCTCCCTCGCGCACCGATAAACTCATGTGTTCGGCGGCGAGCGTTTCGCCCGTCTTTGTGTGATAGGTCAGGCTCACGTCCTTGAATTCCAGGAGCGGCCCCGTTTGATGTTCGTTCATTTGCGTTTCCTCTAAATAAGAAGCGCGGCGGGCAGAAATTCCATTCCGCCCGCCGCGGCAATAGTGTGGTTTGGTACAGTTTTTCAGCGGACGTATATCAAAAATCTTGTCATGCGTTCAATTCTTTGTAGATGGCGGAGGAGTAGGAGGTGTCCACCAGGTCGGCAAAATCCACCCTCCGCTCCAGCTCGCCCGAGTTGTCGATGATGTCCTGCAGACGGTTGAACGCGTCCTCGGTCATCGTCATGTCCGTCTGCCACGCGTCGATGGACTTGTAGCTCTGGAGCGACGTTTCGAGGGAGGAAAGCTGTGTGCCGTCGAAGTAGGGTTCCAAAAGCTTCGCCGCTTCCGCATTGTCGGCGGAGTTCACATAGGCGATGCCGCGCATCACCGCGCGCAGGAATCCGTTGATGATGTCCTCGTTGTCCTCGATATAGTTCTCGCGTGCGATGTAGCAGGTGTAGGGCACCTCGCCCGACGCTTCGCCGACGGAGGCGACAACGTACCCCTTGCCCGCCTTCTCGTATTCGGAGGCGACGGGTTCGAACATGGTGCAGTAGTCCGCCGTGCCCGACTCGAAGGCGGCGGTCATGTAGTTGAAGTTGATGTCCTTGTTCAGGGTCACGTTCTGCCCGTCGTACAGCCCCGCGTTGTTGAGCACATATTCGAAGGTCATGGCGGGAACGCCGCCCGGTCTGCCGGCGAGGATTTCTTTACCCTCGAGGCTCGTTTTCCAGTCGAATGTGTCCGCCTCGTCCACGCGGGAAACGAGGAAGGAGCCGTCGCGCTTGGTCAGCTGCCCGAACACGGTCGGCACGTTGTTGGAGCCGCCGACGAGCACATACAGTGCCGCCTCGGGGCCGCAGAAGCCGATGTCGCAGCTGTCGGAAAGCACTGCCGCCATCACGGCGTCTGCGCCGCCGCCGTTGGTGAGTTCGATTTCGATGCCTTCTTCCTCGAAATACCCGAGGGCGTCGGCGATGTACATGGGCGCATAGAACACGGAGTGCGTCACCTCGTTCACGCGCACCTTGGTCAGCCCGTCTTCGCCCGTGTTGTCGCATGCAGAAAACGGCAGAACGGCGAAGAGGGCGCATAAAATTGCGGTCAGAATCTTTTTCATTTGGAATTCTCCGTAAAAAATTTTTCAATACTACATGGTATGCGGCGGGCGGAGAATTTGACAGGGTTTTCCGAAGCTCGCCGCAAACATGCGGGCAGAACGTTCCGCGGCGGCGAGCGTGTTGCGCGAAATATTTCTGCGGCGGCGCGGAGAGCAGGGGCGTTCGGGCGCTGCCGCAAATTATTTCCGCCGCGCCCCGCCCGTCTTTTCGGTTGACAAGGCGCGGGGTTTTTATTATAATTAATAGCGGAATATTTGCGGCAGGTTTACGGCTACTTATACGGCGGTAAACTTGTTTTTTTCACGAGGAAAGAGAGACATGGAAATGCAGAAGAACTACAACCCCAAAGACTTTGAGGACAGGCTGTACGCCGAATGGATGGACAAGAACTACTTCCGCGCGGAAGCCGACCCCTCCAAAATTCCGTTTACCATCGTCATTCCGCCCCCGAACATCACGGGTCAGCTGCACCTGGGTCACGCGCTCGACAACACCATCATCGACGCGCTCATCCGCTTCAAGCGCATGCAGGGGTATTCCGCCCTGTACCTGCCCGGCTGCGACCACGCTTCCATCGCCACCGAGGTCAAGATCGTCGAACAGATGAAAAAAGAGGGTCTTACCAAAAACGACGTGGGGCGCGACGGCTTTTTGGAACGCGCCTGGGCGTGGAAGGAAAAGTACGGCGGTCGTATCGTCGAGCAGATGAAAAAAATGGGCGTCTCCTGCGACTGGTCGCGCCTCTCCTTCACCATGGACGAAAAATGCTCCCGCGCCGTGCGCGAGGTGTTCGTCAACCTCTATAACAAGGGGCTCATCTACCGCGGCGACCGCATCATCAACTGGTGCCCCGGCTGCAAAACGGCGCTCTCCGACGCGGAAGTGGAGTACAGCGAAGACGCATCCTTCTTCTGGCATCTGAAATACCCCGTCAAGGACAGCGACGAGTCCATCATCGTCGCCACGACCCGCCCCGAAACCATGCTGGGCGATACCGCCGTCGCCGTCAACCCCAAGGACAAGCGGTATAAAAACATGGTGGGCAAGACGCTCGTTCTGCCCCTCGTCGGCAGGGAGATCCCCATCGTCGCCGACGACTATGTGGATATGGAATTCGGCTCGGGCGCCGTCAAAATCACGCCCGCGCACGACCCGAACGACTTCGAGGTCGGCATGCGCCACGACCTGCCCGTCATCCGCGTCATGAACGACGACGGCTCGATGAACGAAAACGCGGGCAAGTATGAGGGGCTCGACCGCTTCGAGGCGCGCGAAAAGATCGTCGAGGATCTGAAGGCGTGCGGCGCGCTCGTCAAAATCGAGCCGCACAGCCACAACGTGGGGCACTGCTACCGCTGCAAGAGCACGGTCGAGCCGATCGTCTCCAAGCAGTGGTTCGTCCGCATGGAACCGCTCGCCGGCCCCGCCATCGACGCGGTCGCCCGCAATAAAATCAAATTCACCCCCGAGCGGTTCTCGAAAATTTACTTCAACTGGATGGAGGGCATCAAGGATTGGTGCATCTCCCGCCAGCTTTGGTGGGGGCACCGCATCCCCGTGTGGTACTGCCAGGACTGCGGCGAGGTCATCTGTTCCAAAACCGACCCTGCCGAATGCCCGCACTGCCATGGCACAAATCTTAAGCAGGACGAGGACGTGCTCGATACCTGGTTTTCCTCGGCTCTGTGGCCCTTCTCGACCCTCGGCTATCCCGACAAGACGGAAGATTTCAACTATTTCTATCCGACCGACGTTCTGTCCTGCGGGTACGACATCATCTTCTTCTGGGTCGCCCGCATGATCTTTTCGGGCATCGAGCACACCAAAAAGGTGCCCTTCCGCGACGTGCTGTTGCACGGCATCGTGCGCGACGAGCAGGGCAGGAAGATGTCCAAATCCCTCGGCAACGGCATCGACCCGCTGGAAGTCATCGACGAATACGGTGCCGATTCCCTGCGCTTCGCGCTCATCACGGGCGTCGCGCCCGGCAACGACAGCCGTTACAGCAAGGGCAAGGTCGAGGCGGCGCGCAACTTCATGAACAAGATCTGGAACGCCTCCCGCTTCGTCTTGATGAACGCGGAGGGCGTGGATATCCCGCCCGTCACGGAGGTCAAATTCTCCCCCGCGGATAAGTGGATCATCTCCCGCTTGGAAAGCTGCATCCGCGAAGTTACCCTCAACATGGGCAAATTCGAGCTGGGCATTGCTGCGGGCGCGCTGTACGACTTTTTGTGGAGCGACTTCTGCGACTGGTACATTGAACTGTGCAAGAGTTCGCTCTACGGCGACGACGCGACCAAAAAGGCGGCAACGCTGTCGGTTCTGTGCTTCGTTTTAAAGACGTCGCTCAAGCTCCTGCATCCGTTCGTTCCCTTCATCACCGAGGAAATTTATCAGAATATCCCCGGCGCGGAGGGGAGCATCATGGTCTCCGAATTCCCGCGCTACAATTCCAAGTACGCCTATAAGAAGGAAGCCAAGGCGTTCGAAACGGTCATGGACGTCATCAAGGCGGTGCGAAACATCAAAACGCAGGTCAACTGCCCGCCCGCCAAAAAGGTCAAGCTCTTCCTCGCAACGCCCAACAAGCGGCTCATCTCCGCCAACGCGAACTCCATTTTAAAGCTCGCGGGCGCGAGCGAGATCGCCTTCGTCGAAAGCGGCGCGGAGATAGGGGAAAAGACCCTTTCGCAGGTCACGGAGGGCTGCACGGTGTTCGTGCCGCTCGGGGAACTGGTCGACATTGAAAAGGAGCGCGAGCGCCTCTCCAAGGAGCTGGAACGCGTCATCGGCGAAATCCGCCGCGCAGACGGCAAGCTGCAGAACCGCGGATTTATCGACAAGGCGCCCAAAAACCTCGTCGAGGCGGAGCGCGCGAAGCTGGATAAATTCATCGAAATGAAGGAAAAGATCGAACGCCAGATTGCGGAGCTCGACGCATAATTTCACATATTCGCAAGTGTACAGGAAAGTCCGCGCAAGCGGACTTTTTTGTCAATGGAATTTTATTTTTTGGCTCTGTCACAACAAATGGTTGATTTTTGACGAGAAATAGCGTATAATAATAGTAAGAAACAGTACCACCGAAGGAGGTAATTGGATATGCCTACTAT
>NXNN01000063.1_pt1 | contig 19551 bp, 7 predicted proteins | sample 2041041 | NCBI WGS metagenome assembly NXNN01 (sample SAMN07660617, study PRJNA407663) | chicken gut metagenome | isolation source: caecum content treated with Lincosamide | host: Gallus gallus domesticus | place: Czech Republic: Brno | collected 2016 | reverse complement strand
CTGCCGCAGCGACAACAACCACTACCGCAGCCGCACAAATGCCTATTATTGCTCCCGTGGTAAGACCTTCCTTGTTTTCATCATCCTGATCGGGTTTGGTATCGGGATTTGTATCGGGGGTATCTCCGTCATCGGGATTGGTGTCGGGAATTTCCGAACCGGGGTTATACAGCATGCCGCCCGAAAGCGTTACTACATAAGTTTTTGTTATTCCGCCGTACGTTACGGTTATGGTGTTTTCACCTTCCTGTAAAGGTTCGGAAGATACCTTGTAGCCGTTGTACAGAGTTTCTTCTATGCCGTCGACATAGATTAACTTAAGCACAAGTCCTGCAGATACATAAGTATCGCCGACTTTGTAAGTTCTTTGACTGGGATACGAAACAAACTCAAAGCTTTCAAGTGCAGGCTTGTTTACCGTTACGTTAATAGAAGTGCTGAGCGGATTGCCGCTTGCTCCCTTTCCATAACGAATAGCTATTGTACGGTTATTTTCCGTGAGCGCAATATCGCCGTTAACGATGGTGTAACCTTCGGTGATATACTCGCGCGAACCGTCGGAATACTCAAGCGTAAGGACCATTCCTGTGGGGTCGAACTTATCGCCGCGGATGTAAACCGTTTTAGCAGGCTGAGTAGAAACTGTTATGCGCTGCATAGTTACGTTTTCACCGAACAATGAGGCCTTTGCGCGCATTGCCGCTTCGGTTGCATACAACTTTTCGGCAAGCTCGGAAATAAATTTATCAACCTGAGTTGCTGAAACTGTATTGAACGCTTCGCGTGCGGCCGATACAAGCGTACGGTATTCTTTCCATGTAGCCGTATCTTCAGATGTGAGCGCATTTACCTTGTCAGCTTCGGGTATTTTTGCAATCAGCTGTTCGGCAAGACGAGCGTTATCATCCTTTACAAGCTCGCTGCGTATTACCGTCGAGAAATATGCCGCATAGTAACGTCCGTCAAAACCTGTAGCATTTTCGGGGCATACAGCTGTAAGCTTGAAATCTTCGATGCCTTTTATGCCGTCTCTGCCCGCATAAATCTTCAATGCCACGTAATCTTTGAAGTTAGCGTAGTATGTTTCGCTCATTATGTTGCCGTTTCTGTCAAAAATTTTGTAGAGTTCGGAACCCTGTTCAAAATCGTCGGCACTGAGAGTCTGAGCTTCAAGCACGGGAGCGGTAATTCCGCCGAATATATATTTTGTTGCACTGCAAGCATAGAAGGCACGGTCGCCTATAGCTTTAAGTTCGTAAGGGAAAGATACTGATGTTACTTTTGAAGCGTTTTCAAAAGCGCTTGCGCCTATTCTTACAGTACCGTCTTTAATAACTATGTCACCGGCTGCACCTGCAGGGAATGCTATTGTCTGGAATCCGCTTGCAACTGTCTGGTAAAGTATGCCGTTTTCAGTAAAGTAATTATCGTTTTTACCGATAACAAAGGACGTTACATTAACAAGACCGCTGTATGCGCCTTCGCCTATCGTTACAACCGTTTCGGGTATGGTGAGCGCTCCTTCGCTTCCTGTAAGCGAAGTGTTAGCGAATGCATACCTGCCGATTGTTACTATCTTGGGGCAGCTTAAGCTATTAAGTCCCGAGCCTACAAATGCCTCATCGCCGAGCGTTGTAAGTGCGGGCGCGGTAACAGAAGTTACCATCTCGCAGCCGTAGAACGCCTGAGCGCCTGCAGTTTCAAGTGCGGGCAGATTGCTTACGCTAAGCGATTTGCAACCAGCAAACGCCGCCACGCCTATTTGCTTGACATTGGAAAGCGTAACGCTTTCAAGCGAAGCGCAACCGCCGAACGCGTAGTCGCCTATATAAACAAGTGCATCAAAAGGCACAGTTTCAAGCGAAGCGCAACCGTAGAACACTCCCTCGCCAAGGGTTTCAAGCGAAACAAGCGCTTCGGGAAGGCTGAGAGTTTCAAGGTAATACTGACCAGAGAATGTGTTAGTACCTAACTGAACAGAGCCTTCGCCGAACGTTACCGAGGTAAGCGCAGCTCCTACACTGCTGCCGTAACCGGAATATATTGCAAATACTCCGTCGCCCATTGAAGTTATTGCGCCGAGCTGAACGGTTTTAAGATAAGGGCAGTTGGCGAATGCGGAATCGCCGAGCGTATTAATGTTAGTTCCGCTTATGTTGAGCGATTTGAGCGCCGTATGCATGAATGCGCGAGCACCGACAGAAGTTATGCTGTCGCTGAAGCTTATGCTCTGCAAAGCTGAGTTGTAGAAAGCTTCAGCGGGTATAACGTTTCCTTTGAACTCGGAAAGGTCAGCGCTGGTAAGGCTGAGGCAATAAGAGAAAGCGCCGTTGCCGATTTTATTTACGGTTGCAGGCAGTTTAATGCTCTTCAGCCCCGTACCCGAGAAAGCGTACGCGCCTATTTCAGTGAGTGCGCTTCCATCTGCAAAAGTTACGGATGTAAGTTTGCCGTTACCCGAAAATGCATTGGGTGCAATATAGGTAACAGACGCCGGAACGGTAAATTTAGTCAGATTCTGGGCAACTTTTACAAGCTTTGTTTTGGCTTTGTCGCCGTATATTGCTGTAAAATTGCCGTTGGAATCATATTCTATTACAATTTCGCCATCGCTACCCTGCGAGGCAAACTGTATGTTTGTTATGTTGCAACCTTCAAAAGGAGATTCTGCTTTACCGTAAGATATGGTGTCAAGTTCCGCGGCAGTGACATCGGAGTAAACGAGCGTTGAAAGCTTTGAGCAGCCATAGAACATATTGTCGCTTACCGCCGTGTAGCGGCTGAGCTTCACCTTCTCGAGGGAGGTGCAGCCCATAAATGCAGCTTCTCCCGCTACTCTGAGCTGAGTGAGGTCAAGCTCTTTGAGCGAAGTGCAGCCCATGAATGTCTGCCTGCCGAGCGCGGTCATGTTTGCCGTTGTAAGCGTATAATCTTTGCCTTCGGTAAGGTCAAGAATTTCAACATCCTCTGCCTTCAGACCGTTAAGAAGTTTGATGTTCTGAATGGTTTCAAGCGAGGTGCAACCAGCAAAGCACATATCGCTGAAAGTTACGGCGCGCGAATGCAACTCTATTGTCTTAAGGTTCTCGCAACCGTAGAACGCATACGAATAAACATATTCCATGCTTTCGGGAATTACTATGCGTTCAAGCGACTTCATATTTGCGAATGCAAAACTCTGTATTTCCTGGCAAGGTGCAGAAATTTCAAGTTCGGTTATGTTTGTATTATTCTGGAAGCAGTCTTCGTAGATGTAGTAAACGTTAAGATCCTTGGGTATTGTTACCTTGCCGCCGGGACCGTGATACTCACGAAGGTAACCGTTGAGAACAACGAATTCAGGGCCTACTGAAAGCGTTGTGGAAACAGTATACAGCGTCTGCTTGCCGTCTATGTACAATGTACCAGTTATTACTGCCGAGCCTTCGGTAAGAGTTCTTACATAACCGGTAGTCTCGTCGACTGTTGCAACCTGAGGCACAGAAGAACGCCACCTGATATCGGGAGTTACCGAAGTATACCAAGGTTCCATTGTAACTTTGAGGTTGAAAGCTTCGTTGGGGTTGACCGAAACCGTCGTTCCCGTAGGATCGACAAGGTTTCCGTCGGCGTTTTCAATAAGACCCAGCTTAAGCTTGGTTACGCCTGGAGCCGTGTTGACTTCGTCAGTTACGGTAACAAGAATGCCGTCGGACGCGCCCGAATATTCGTCCTTGCCCGCATACACTTTAACAAGCGCGGTGCCCGGGGCTACGCCGAATATTTCGCCGTCTTTAACGCGTACAACGCCTTCATCGAACGAGTGCCAGAAAAGATTTACAGACGCAGCGTCCGAAGGGGTTATAAGCGTTTCAAGCGAAAGCGCTTCGTTGACGTTAATGGTAACCTGCTTGGAATAATCTTCATCAGGGGTTTCCGCCTCTGAACCGGTAACTATCTCTATGGAATCGGGATATGTTACAGCGTCTTCAAGAGGTTTGAAGTTGCTTAAATGATAAGCGCGCGCATTGAGCGCATAGTCTTCTACCTGAAGATAAAGGTCGATATTCTGGTCGTAGTAATCGGTAATATCGAGTGTTACCGTAGTCACGGAATTGCGGGTGCTGTATATAGGCGTCATGTTGTTGTCGAGCATTTCGAGCGACATCGTCGAATAGTCGGCAAAGCACAGCGCTATAGCCTGGGCGTAATGATTGTCGTAAACGTCTACATCAAGATATACAGAATAACGCGTTTTATCGTTTTCATCTTTGTACGTTTCGTACCTTACGCGGTAATCGGTTATTTCGGGAGCTTCGGTATCGACATAGAAGTTGAAATCAAACGTCTTATCGTAAGAATATTTCGACGGATCGTATGCGTTATCTTCGCTTATGCTGTCCAGAACGCCTTCAAGATGAACAAGATATTGTCTGTTATTCTCCAGATTAAGTTCATCGGCATTGAAGTCGAGCTCTACAAGCGAACCGTGCGCCGAACTTGAACCGCCTGTAAACGATTTACGTATGTTTTTCTGAGTTTTTTCAAATACCACTTCGCCTGTTACGGCATCGGTTATGGTCGTTTTAATCTGAGCGGCACCTCGCAACAGACCTGCATAGACGCCGTATAGCTGGCTTATAGTTCGGTGCGAATCACTGTCGTATATCGAAATCGAAGCCTTGTCTGAAGTGGCGTATATATGCCTGTCGTTACCGTCCTGGTCGTAAAGGTACGAACCGAGAGGAATAACGTACTGCTTGTTGTAGTACGAACCGACGGGTATCGTAGGATAGATTGCCGCTTCGGGCTTTTCATCGTCGGGGATACTGTCGTCGGCGAGAGCTGCGTCAAGGTCATACTGGGATATATCGAAAAGAGGAGCCGAATACCAGTCGCCGTAGAAGCCGAGCCAAGGAATGTTGAGGTCAACTTCCTTTCCGTCACCGGTGATGTCCTGCATGGTGACGAAACCTTCTACGTACATGCCGTTTTCGAAGTTATCGTCGAGGTACTTTTTAGCCTCGTCGTTGAGCTTGATTTTAACGGTTACTACTACGTCAGCATTTGCGCCGAGCGTAATTCTGTTGCCCTCCACTCCTTCGCCTGAGAACGACACTTCGGTCATGCTGTCGAGCCTATATGCTCTCTCTGCTACCGTCATGCCGTCGGAAGATACCGTTTCGGTCATCGTCTTTGTTCCGAGCACATAAGTGCGGGGCGTATCGTACATGTTTTTGGCGTGGAAAGTGAGCGTATATTCGCCCGTCTTTTTCTTGTCGTCGCCAATTTCTATTTTAGCTTTATCTATGCCTTCGGAATACAGATATGCCTGAGTATTGAATACTTTTGTTATATCTGCAAGACCTGCGCCCTGCTTTCTGGGCGAGTAAGGCTGATTGAATTCATCGTTTGCAATTGTCGCAGTACTCATTACGAGGAAGTTGGACATTGCAACCGTATCATGCGTGAGGTCGTCGGACTTTACTTCCGCGCTCAGTTCCTTATCGACGTAAGAGCGGATAAGGCTCATTGCGCCAGCCATATTGGGCGAAGCCATCGACGTACCGCTGTATTCGGCGTAGCCGTTGGGAACGGACGAAGTAATTTCGCCGCCGTGCGCGGAAATTTCGGGCTTGAGCTTAAGGTCGGGCGTAGGACCCCAGCTGGAGAAGTCGGACATGAAAGGTCCTGCAGAGAAACCCTCGCTTATGTACATCGTACCCTTTGAAGAGCTTATAAAGCTGTTCGCTGTGTCCATGGTTATCGAGCACGTAGGTACAGGATTGCTGAGGTTTCCGAGGCTCATTCGTATGATGCCCGATACGTTGTTGTATATTATGCAACCGATAGCGCCCTTCTGCATTGCAACGCGCACCTTATCTTCGAAAGATACATTGCCGCCGCGGCGGATTACTGCTATTTTGCCTTTTACATCCAAACCTTTGTAGTTAAGCGACTGTCCATAACCGGGAACAACCTGATATGCCACGGCATAAACATCGTTGCCGTCTTCGTCCTTAGTGGGCGTAACAGGCGTAGCCTGTGATTTAAGGTTAGCTATAATCTCTTTGACAAAGTCTTTTTCGTTGTTGTTGCCGTCGCTCGCCTCAGTGAAGTAAAGGAACTTGTCTTCACCGTTTACTTCTGTTTTTATGTAGCTGGACTCCTGTCCGTTTATACTTGCAACGCTGAGCGCGCTGGGGTATGTGGAAGGCGAACCAACGGTAGCCGAGTCGGGGTTGCTGGTAAGGTTGGTACCGTACGTGCTGCCGTAGCTAGAGCTGTAGTCGTTACTTGCAGCAACTATGAGCGAAATGCCCGCTTCGCGAACGGCATCGTAAACCTTCTGCATGTGCTCGTTATCGCCGGTTGAGAAACCTGCCGACGAACCGAGACTCATGTTGATTACGTCAACTTTAAGTTTAACGCAATCTTCAAGGGCGGCAAGTATATCCATTTCCTCCGCGCCGCCAATTACGCCGCTGTCTTCCTGGTCGGAGAACACTTTGCAAATGGCGAGCTGAGCTTCGGGCGCAACGCCGCGGAAAGTCATTTCGTTGCCATTGCTGTCAAGGATGGGATTGCCGTCTATATCGGTTATAGGCTCGTCTATTTCAGTGCCCGCTATAATACCCGCAACGTGCGTGCCGTGCGCGGAATATGCGGGATACACATCGGTATCCTTATCGGCATAGTCATATGCGAAAGGAACTTTTTCGCTGTAATAAACGTCATCCACCGAAGCTTCGCCGTCGAGAGAAACGAGACCGGAGCTTGAGTCGCCCTCGAATATCCTCTCCTGCACCTGTTCCTTCGTCATAAGAGCTTCTTTATTTGAAGGATTAGTGGTGAACGCGGGGTGGCTGGCGTCGAGACCTGTATCGAGCACCGCCGCTACAATGCCGCTGCCGTTATAATTTTCGGAAATTTCGTCGGGAACTTTATATATACCTGTGCCCCACACGTTTGCATTGTTGGATACTTCCGTATCCTTGGGAGCATAGTAATATTCGGAAATATCCACAGCCGTAACGCCGTCTATATCGGCAATGCGGTCGGCATATTTGACGTCTACGTTTATGGCTACGGCATTGGTGAGAAGCGTATAGCCGTATTTATACTCGTAGTCTATGCCCGCCGAGCTGAGCTCTGAAAGGAAATTCTGCTGTTCCTTTCTAAGTTCACGCTCTGCACGCTGACCGTCTATGGTTTCAGCGTAATCGTTTACGGGAGTGTTTCCGCTTCTGTCGGAAAGGCTTTTTCCGTCAAGGGAAATTATAAGCCACTGCTTGCCCGTAACTTCAGGCTGAATGTTTATTATCGAACTGTCGAAAGCCGACGAGGTATCGGCAAGTTTTAATGAATTGTCTTCCTTGAGGCTGAGACCGCTGTCGGAATCTGCCGTAAGGCTGCCCGAACCGGAATCATCCAGCAGGAATGCGGCGCCGATAAGCGATGCGCACATTACAAGCGCAAGCGCCAACGCCAATAATTTACGTTTAATGCGATACATAGGTCTTACTTTATCCTTTGCCTTAAAATCGGGTAATTTCAGCGACGCGCGTTAACGTCGTATTTATCGTTGTACAGGTGACATGCTACGAAATGACCGGGCTCGAGTTCGCGGAACTGAGGTTTTTCGCGCTTGCATATCTCCATACATTTCTCGCAGCGGGTGTGGAATTTGCAACCCGAAGGCGGATTTGCGGGCGAAGGTATATCGCCCTTGAGTATGATGCGGTTCATCTTGTAGTCGGGGTCGGGCACGGGAACTGCAGAGAAAAGCGCCTCTGTATAAGGATGAAGCGGACGGGCAAATATGTCTTCCGTCTTGCCATACTCCATCATGCTGCCGAGGTACATTACTCCCACTTCGTCGGAAATGTGCTCTACTACCGACAAATCGTGCGATATGAAGATATAAGCCAGTCCGTCGCGAGCCTGCAACTCTTTAAGAAGGTTTATAATCTGCGCCTGTATGGACACGTCGAGCGCGGAAACGGGCTCGTCGCAGATTATGAGTTTGGGCTGAAGGGCTATCGAGCGGGCTATGCATATACGCTGGCGCTGTCCGCCCGAAAATTCGTGCGGGTAACGCTCGAAATACTGCGGCTGAAGACCGCATTTTTTCATTATTTCAAATATGTAATCCCTGTACTTTTCCTTGGGAACAATTTTATGCTGACGGACAGCCTCGCCTATAATTTCGCCTACGGTAAGTCTGGGCGAAAGGCTGGAATAAGGGTCCTGGAAAATCATCTGAATCTGCGGACGGATTTTTCTGAGTTCGCCCGGCTTCATTTTGCCGAGATCCATTCCGTTGAAAATTACGTCGCCTGAAGTTACAGAGTGAAGGCGCAAAACGGTGCGGCCCATCGTAGTTTTACCACAACCCGATTCGCCGACTATGCCTACCGTATGACCTGCGCGGACGTTGAAAGAAATATCGTCTACGGCGCGCACATACTGAATATGCTGACCGAACATGCCCGTGCGGACAGGGAAATATTTTTTAAGATGACTTACCTTAAGAAGAATTTTATCGTCTGCGACCGACGTCGCGGTGTCGGGTGTAAGGTTTTCGTTCATTCTTTTTTCTTGCCCTCCTCCGCATACAGGTAGCAGGCTACGCCGTGAGTAGGCGTTACCCATACAAATTCAGGATACTCGCCGCTGCACTTTTTGATGCAACGGTCGCAGCGTTCTTTGAAATAGCAATAATCGGGCATATTTATGGGGTTAGGCACCTGCCCGGGTATGCTGTAAAGCTCGTCAACATCCTGACCTACGACAGGCTTGCTCTTCTGAAGACCTATCGTATAAGGATGCAAAGGATTTTTGAATATCTCGCGCACTGTACCGCTTTCAACAACTTTGCCTGCATACATTACGTATACATAGTCCGCCATTTCGGCTATAACGCCGAGGTCGTGCGTGATGAGCATTATTGAACCGCCCATCTTTTTGCGCACATCGCGAAGAAGGTCGAGTATCTGTGCCTGTATGGTAACGTCGAGCGCCGTAGTAGGTTCGTCCGCAATTATAAGTCTGGGGTTGCAGGCGAGCGCCATAGCTATCATGACTCTCTGCCTCATACCGCCTGAAATTTCGTGCGGGTAAGATTTATACACGCGTTCGGGCATTGCTATGCCGACCATGTTGAGCATTTCAAGACTTCTGCGCCTTGCTTCGGCTTTGTTGGAGCCGGGTATGTGCAAAAGAGTTACTTCGTCAAGCTGGTTGCCGATGGTGAACACGGGGTTGAGCGAAGTCATAGGTTCCTGGAATATCATGGCGATCTGTCTGCCGCGAACGCGGGACATCTCGGATATCGGCATTTTTGCAATATCGAAAACCTTATCGACCATCTCGTACATAAGTGCGCCGGAAACGTCGCGCTTCTGCACGGGGACTATTACGGGTTTACCCTCTTTATCGAGCACAGTGTTGCCGTGCTTATCCTTTTTAACCTCGGTTACAACGTGTTCGCCGCCTTTGCCGTCGGACGCCGTTAAATATACAGGTATAGGTTTTCCGTCCGCGCCGAGTTTATACTCTCTGGACTTGAAACGGATTTCGCCCTGCACAATCTGACCCTGGGGAGCCTGAACAAGACGCATGAGCGAAAGGCTGGTTACCGATTTGCCGCAACCCGATTCGCCTACTATACCCACAACAGAACCTTCGGGTACGCTGAAAGATACGCCGTTTACCGCGCGGGATACGCCCGCGTCGGTAAAGAAATATGTATGAAGATTATCGAATTCGACGATATTCTTCTCGTCCTTCATTACAGTTGTAAATTCAGACTCTGCCATATGACGATGCTTGTTCTTTTCAAGCTCGCGTATGGCTTTTCTGTTGTTCTTGGCTATTTCGCGCGATTCTTTGCGAGAAAGATAGTGCGACTTTTTATCTTTTTGTTTCTGATTTTTTTCTTCCGACATCCGCTTACCTCTTCATCTTAGGATCGAAAGCATCGCGCAGGCCGTCGCCTACGAAGTTGAATGCGAGCACCGCAAGAACGATGCATATGCCGACGGGAACCCATTGGTTGGGATACTGACCCCAGTAAGAAACTTCTGTTGTCAGCACGTTTATCATATTGCCCCACGTTGCATATTCCTGAGGAACGCCGAGACCGAGGAAGCCGAGCGTAGCTTCAGTAAGAATAACGTTGCCGAGGCCGAGAGTCATTGAAACTATAAGCTGAGGAAGCACGTTGGGCAAAAGATGTTTGAACAGCTTGCGCCACAGACTTAAGCCTGTAGCTTCCGCCGCCATCATGAATTCCTGTTCGCGCAATGAAAGTATCTGTCCGCGCACCATTCTGGCGACGCCCGCCCAACCGATTAACGTAAGCATAGCCATCATTACGTATAGCCTTGGCATCGCCTGCATGCCGTTTGCGTCCAGCATGTAACTTATTATCAGCATTATCGGCAACGTAGGTATGCACGCGAATATATCGACTATTCGCATTATAAGCATATCTACCCACTTGCCGAAGTAACCCGCAAGACCGCCAAGCACAATGCCCAGCAGAGTTTGCAGAATTACGACTACGAAACCGAGAGTAAGCGATATTCTTCCGCCGTACATCATGCGCGAGAAGATATCGTAACCGTTTTTATCTGTTCCGAGAATATGATCTTCGCTTATAGGACCGTCAAAATTGAAGCTGTTCTGCGTAAGCGTATAGCCGTAAGCAGTCTGAAGCTCCCCGTTGGCGTCGGTATAAGTGTATGAAGTATAAAGCTCTATAAATTTTCCAGGGTTGTTGTCAACCTCGTCCTGAAGCCATATGGCATCTGTAACGCTGCCGAAAAGAGGTCCGACAAACGAAAACAAAAACAATACAATCAGCGTAACCAAGCCGAACATTGAAAGTTTTGAACGGAAGAAACGCTTTGCAACCACCGCCGCAGGCGAAAGAGTTTTTACCCTGTCTTCAAGATGTTCGGGCTCTTCCTCCGCTATTTCCGCGTCTATCGCGGCGAGCTTGGTTTCTTCCATTTGTTCAGCCATTACGTTTACGAACTGGCCTGTAGGCTGATTGGGCGAGAGATCTTCAACGCCACGTTCAACTGCGGCGCTTTCCTCGCGCTCTTTGGTTTCTTTATCCATCGGCTCTTCTCCTATTTAGTAATTTTAACTCTGGGGTCAACAACCGCGTACATCAGGTCGGCAAGCAGAGTGCCGAGAACGGTAAGTATGGCAAGGAACATATTATATCCCATGACGAAAGGAACATCGCCCGCTTTGAGAGCATCGTACGCCATCTTGCCGACGCCAGGGATAGAGAACATCTGCTCTGTTATCATAGCGCCGCTGAAAAGCATGGGAAGCGTACCTGCAAGCAAGGTAACCAAAGGAATAAGCGTGTTTCTGAAAGCGTGCTTATAAATTACCTTGCTTTCTTTAAGACCCTTGGCGCGCGCAGTGCGGATATAATCCGCATTGAGCACTTCAAGAGTATTTGTACGCGTATAGCGCATGAGCGAACCGATTGAAAGGAACACCATTATGCCTATGGGCATTATAAGGTGCCATATCATATCCCAGAACTTTGTCCAACCGGAAGCGTCTGTGGGAAGGTTGCTGGTAAGGCCGCCGACGGGTAGCCAGCCAAGCCCTACCGAGAAAACCTGAATGCATATTGCCGCGAAGAAGAACGTGGGAAGCGCCGTACCTATCATCGTGAGCACGCTCGAAGTATAGTCGAGAGCGCCGTACTGCTTGGTAGCAGCCTTTACGCCGAGGGGTATGGCTATTATGATTTCAAGAATGAACGCAGCAAATGCTATGCCGAACGATATGCCCATGTTCTGGGTTATAACGTCGCTCACTTTTGCGTTGTACTTGAAAGAGTTACCTAAATCGCCCTGCAATACATTGAGCATCCACTTGCCGTAACCGCTTAAAATGCCCAGGAAAGACGAATCTGAAATACCGTAAACTTCCTTAAGTTTTTCAAGTTCTTCAAGCGTCATTTCACCGTTGGCCACTTTGCCGCCGTAATAGTTTGTAACAAAGTCTACGGGCATCAGCCTTACCAGGAAATATATTATCATGGACACGCCTATTAAAATTATGATAGACAGCCCTATACGCTTTAATATGTACTTAACCATTTACTCACCGAAATTAAGCTTTAGTTGACGTAACCTACTTCCCAGATTTTTGAGAAAAGTCCGTCGTATGCCGTAGGCGCAGGATTGAGGGTTTTACCGTCAATTTTTGTGTTGTTGTATACCGTGAGGTCGTTCCTCTGATAAAGGGGCATTTCAACCGCAAGTTCCATAACGAGGTCCAAAGCTTCCGCATATATTGCAGCGCGGGTATCCTGGTCGGTTACTTCGCGGGCTTCGTCAATTTTTTCGGAAAGCGCGTCGATTACCATCGTTTCGTAGCTGTACTTTGCAAGATCCTTCTTGATTTCGTTATAGCCCCAGTTTGCCGTACTGCCTGCACGGGAATCCTTGTGGTAAACCTGATACATATCGGGGTCAACCGTGCTCGACCAAGCGGCTGCCCATACAGCAAGTCCGCCGCGGGTAAGTGCTTCAAGAGCGTTTATATCAGTCTTGACGTCAATTTCAAAACCTATTCCCTCAAGAATAAGTTCAGCCTGCTTGAAGGCTGCCCATGCGGGATGGTCGGTAGATTCGCCCGCTACGGTAAAGGTTATCTTTTCGGGCTTTGTACCGTCGGGGGTAAGCGTAATTTTGCCGTTGCTTTCCGTATAGCCGTGTTCAACGAGCATGTTAAGGATTTCCTGACCGTACGCATCGTAAACGTAGTCGACATACTCACCGTCCATAGTAGTTCCCGCGAAAGGTCTGTTTGCAGCATCGTTCTTGGGATATGCCCACGACTGCTTGGATATGGGACGGTAAATAATTTCGGAAAGGTCGCCGGGATAGTAACTCTTGATACGGTCAAGGTCTATCGCCTTTATAATTGCGCGGCGCATCCATACATCGGGAACTTTACCCGCATTTATGCCCATGTAGCCGTAGCCGTTGGTCCAACTGGTTACGCCCGTGAGTTTGGAAATGCCGTTAAGCCTTGTCTGGTTAGCTGCCGTTGCATTGGGAGTACCTACATCGATATCCTCATTTTCAAGCTGGTCGAGAATGAAGTTGGAGTTAACGACAGAATATCTGAGATATTTGATTTTAGCGTTCTGGATTTCGCCGCCGACTACGCCGTCAACCGTGTCGAAATAAGGGTTGCGCTCGTAGTAAACCATATTTTTATTCCAGAACTCGTTTGCCGTAGGATACTTCTGACCCTCTGCAAGACCGCTTGAAGTACTTGCCATGTAAGGGCCTGCACCGACGGGAACGCGCACGCGGGAAGTTGCTTTAAGCACGTTGTTCATGAAGTCGGTGCTGTTGAATACAACGCCGTTTACGAGGAAGTGCTTTTCGTCAACATACTTCTGTGCTTCTTCTGCGGGAGCATAGTAATGCTGAGGCGCAACAGTGAACGCAAAGTTCCATATTGCCTTGGGGTCAACTTTATTTATTTTGATGTGAAGCACGTCGTACGTGCCGTCAAGTTCATATGTACCCTGGCTGTTGGTGAAAGAAGTTACTTTTTCGGTAGTAATGCCGGAAATAGACTTCGTTGCACCTGTAGCGGTAGCGCTTATCGCCTTGGAATATTCGTCGGCATATATGTTATTGTAAAGGGTGCTCGTGCTGGAGCTGCCGAGAATTGTAGCGGCAAAAGCGGTATATTCGCAATCTATTTTATCGAAGGTAACATTTTCATTGATAGAGTCGGTAGAACCTGCCGTAGCTCCGAAAACAATGTCGATGCAGATTTCGCGCTTTGCATTGTTTCTTTTAGCGTTTTCCTTCTTTTCGGACTCAGTTGCGCCTGCCGCAGTCTGCCAGCCGTCGTCGTCCATGTTCTGCCAGTTTTCTTCGGCATACTCTTCTACCATCTGCTTCATGAAACCGTCGCCGTTGATGTCGCTGAGGTCAAAAGTGTAAACGCTGAAATATGTCTGGTCGTCTTCAACAGCGCCTTCGGGTGCGGGAACATAGTTGCCGTCTTCATCGAAAGAAACAAGTTCCTTCTTGGGCTTGCCGGCGACATCGGTAACTACGCTGATAAGGCCGTAGTTGTAAAGATAAGCCTGCCAGTATTCACCCTTGTCGAACTTATACTCTTTTCTCGTTTCGTCGAAAGAAGATACAACGGAATCATAGTTGTTGCTTATTTCGGTAATGTACTCGGGAAGGAAAGAATTGATGTCTTCAAGAATTTCATCCTCGTAAGGCTCAAGTCCCTGCGTAAACGTATAAGTATCGTTACTCTGTCCGTTATTGGTGGCGATAAGGTGCTGGTTTATGAGCCACTGAGAGATGCGCTCGAGGCGGATATTCGCCTGCGTAGTCGCGGTAGCTTCTGCAGCTTCTGCAGCGCCTTCGTCGGAAGACTGGGTTCTGTACTGATCAAGTCCCACAATGTCCGTCGAGTAAATTGTAGAGCTGCCCGTATAAGCGGGGTCAAGATAAACGTACAGATTGAAAAGCACGTCGTCTATTGTAAGCTCTTCGCCGTCGGAGAATTTTATTCCTTTTTTAATAAGGAAATCGTACTGCGTATAGCTGGCGCCGTCGGGCAATGACTGGGCGTTGTTTGCACTGTCCAGATAAGTGATGTTCAGATCTTTTACAATGCAGGCTTCGTTATCGCCGTACTTGTAGTTGGTACCCTCGGACGTAAGCATGCCCAGCTGAGTCTGACCGCTTATTTCAGAGTCGTATGCAGCCGTCGCAAAGAAAGGGCTGAATACGCCGTCGGCGCCTTCTATGCCTATAACCATAGCTTCGGTCTGCTCGCGTTGGGTGGGGGTGTAAACTTCTTCAACATCACCGGGATCATCGGGATCATCGGTACCGGGCTTCGTTGTGTCGTTCTTGCAGCCTGCAAAAATGCTGAATGCAAGCAAACCCGAAACCAGGACTGCCAGATACTTCTTTTTCATATAGTTTACCTCACATATATCTTAACTTATTTATATAAACGCCCGAAAGGGCTACATTGCCTTATCAGCTGATGCTGACGGTTATCGGCTGACTGCCTTCTGCGGGAACAAAACTCTGTCCTGAAGGTATTGTACCGAATATGCCGAAATAGCTGTCTGCGCCTGTTACAATTGTTTCTTCTACCGCGTAGCCCATTTTGGTTATATTGACAGAACAGTTTGTGAAACCAATATTTTTGAATTCGGCAAAGTTAGTTGATTTTCCTCCGTTACCCGCAAGGAAACCTACGGCATAATAACCGTCTTCGCCGGGTATTGCTCTTGTAAGGGTTACCGAATAAGAGCAATCTTTGAATGTTACATTCTTCATGTAACCGCCCATATAGAACGAGAATGCGCCCCATTCAGTCGAAGACGATGTAAGCGTTGTGCCTGTATTTTTGAAGTTGGAAATGGTAAATCCGTTGCCGTCAAAAATGCCGCGATAGTTAGTAATGTTGAGGGCGGCGCCGTTCATGTTTATGTCGTTCGCCAGAATATAATTTTCGGCAGCTTTGATATTTCTTAAATTATCTGCCGTCTGAACTATATTCCATTCGCCTTCAAGCCAGCGCACCGTTACGGTTATATTCGTAACCTCGTCAGAGAACTCAAGGGTCGCCCAATCTTCGCTGGAAATAAGCTCCCTGCCGTCCTCGGTAATACAGCTGTACAGCGTATGGTCTGCCCACTGGTAGTCGCGAGCTTCAAGGTAAGGCCTTGAAAGCGGACCTGCTTCCGTATAAGAGGTGTATTCCACGTTTTTAAGCCCCGCGTCGCGCGCTTCCTGTCCGACATCGACGGTAAGCTTGAAATTCATAACCCAGCGTGCAACAAGGTAAAGTTTGTAGTTATCTTCTTCGGGAAGCTTATCCTCGTCAAAGTTCCAAGCCTCTCCTTCAAAAATAGATACACCCTCTTCGTCTACGAATTCACCGTCTGAATTTTTGAGCGGGTTTCCGTTTTCATCGAGAACGGCTGAATACCAACCCGATACATGCTTAGACGTAAGAACGGGAGCAGATATCTGACTGCTCTGTTTGCCGCCCGGCTCTATTATTGAAACGGCGGGCTTGTACTTGAATTCGCGCTGGCTGGTACCGTCGGATGAACCGAAACGGCCGCCGTTTGCGTCGTAAATTACCGTAACGGTAAAGCCGTCGTCAGCGGGATTGTAAACATAGGTGCATGCCGCAAGCGCACAAGTCGCTATCAGCACAAAAAGAAGGCATAAAATTATTTTCCATTTATGTTTTATAAGTCGCATAAATACCTCTTCAGTTCAGCCAAAGCCACATCAGTAAAAATACTATACCGAATGCAGCAATAATGCAAAGTAAGGCAGGAATAAGCGCGCGATACATACCGGCAAGCGCTGCGCGATAGATTTTCTTTTCTTCGGCTTTTTCCTGTCTGGTCTTTTTGCGCTTTTCCGAGCGCCTTGCGCGAAAACCGCGGTTCCACGGCATCCATTCGGCGGACATGTCCGCGATAGTGCGACCGTCGTCCACAAATTCCTCGCGTATCTTTTTACCCATAGTTACTCCGTTACCGATTAAACGTTTCCGAACGTTGCTCCGCCTTCAGGCAGAGTTCCGAGAGCAGATACATCTACGGCGACATTTGCCGTAGCATACGTTACAATCTGTCCGCCATCTTTTATCATTATGAATGCGTCGCTTTCGCCGCCTTCGGGACGAACGCTGAACATTGTCTGTCCGTCATCGCCCACCGCTACGCAATAAGCTACTGCATCGTTTTCATCAAATACCGGTATGAATGCGCTTACGTTTCCGTTTTCAACAACGCTGTAAGTTACATTGCCTTCGCGGTCAAGCGTATATGAATACTGAACATATTTCGTTCCGCCGAACGCGTCTACCGTAATTTCATAAGCCTTATATCCGAACGCATCGTTAACGGTAATCACGGTGTCTTCCTGAGGTCCGAAAAGACCTATAACAAGCGTATACCAAGGCGAATCCTGCGCACTGGTGCGTGCGGTTATGGAAGTAAGGTCGTATATTATCCAGACAGTTTCTTCCGCCGCACCCGAAATAGGCTTGCCCGTACTGGGATTAATCTGCCTGCCGGTGAATACCAACCTGCCGTAGCCCATTGAAACAAGCGATTCATCCTGCGATGCTACATATGTTCCCAGATAAGCAGCACGGCTACTTGAACCGTAGCTTTCGTCAAGTATATACATATTGCCGTAGCCGTCGGTTTTTACGGTGTAGTAATACTGCTTCATTATCATGGACTCTTCGTAAAGCACGTAAGTCATATCTTCCGCGCTGTTGTACTGCGTGAACGTCTTTCCGTCGAGCACAAGCGAATTTTCGCCAAACTGAGCGGTGCGCGCAGCAGAACCATCGTAAGGCGTAAGCGTTACTGCTTTTTCGTTTACTGCTGCCGTTCCGCAGGAAATTACCGAGCCGTTTTTATCGTATTCCCTGTAATAAGAAGTACCGTTGTCGTTAATGAAAATTTCAACCGAGCTGTTTACTTCGGGATTGGAAAGTTTTTTATAGCGCCAAGCATCGCCTACGGAAGAATACGAAGGAATGATTACTTCGGGAGCTTCTTCAAGCTCGTTATATGTAAGCACGGTCCACTCCTCTTCATTCTGCATATTTATTATCATGAAGAAGAAGTCGCCAATTTTAAGGTCAATGCGGGCATAGTCAGTTCCGTTGAAATCGCGGAACGTTGCCGTACCTGTAAGCGAAGCCGCCGTTCCGTCTGTATTCTTAAAGTCAGCAAACGAAACTGCATACCCTTCTTCGCCGTATTTTGCCGTACCGCTGACAGTAACGCTTGCAGTATATTCATGTACGGATGTATCGGTATACTTTATGTAAGCCGTGCCGTCACCCTTAAGGAACAGCTGCGTACCGCCGTTATAAGTTTCTTTGGTAAGCACGGCGGCGTTATCTGCCTTCTTTTCCGTAAGAGGAGCTTTGTCGCCGTCGACCTTTGTATTATCGCTAACAAAAGTCATGGAAGAAAGAACTTCGAAGTTATTATTATAATAAGATATGGTATAGCTTAAGCCTGAAGCATCCTTTTTGATATCGGAAAAATATGTTCCTTCGGGATCGGCAACGGCTGCCGCAGCTCCGTCTTTAACCTGCATGAGCTGAGCTATTCCGTAGTTGTTATAAGAAATTACGAAAGAGCCTTCTGCCGTTGAATCGCCTAAAGTCTTACCCGCATTTTCCAGAGATTCAAGTACAGGTAAAAGAACGCGAGAATTTTCTGAAGAATAAGGAAGCTTGGTTACAACAAAATAAAGATCTACAATGTTGCCCTTGGAATCTGTAAGTGAAGGATTCCACATATGCACGATGTATTCGTTGGCATAAAGCGCCTTTGCATGCGCACCTGCCGTTTCGGCATATTTCTCATCAGAAATCACTTCAAAAAGCAACGCATAATACGAGCCGCAAGACTGACTGAATGTACCCTCTTCGTCTACGGAAGCTATGAAAATCTTGGCAGGGTCTGTAACAAATACTGCTCCGCCCGCAGTGAACTGGAACAGGGCGTTCCAATCTTCGGAGTTTGCCGACCAGTAAACATCGGTAGCCTCGTTTGTTGCGCCGTCTATGTATTTAAGGTATTCTGCCCAGTCGGGTGCGGATATGAAATTAGAAACCGAATCTTCAGGAACGCTTATGCGGAAGCCTTCGTCGAATACAACGTTATAGCTTCCGGTAACGCTCTCCTCAACGCTGTTGCTGAAGCACTGGCCGCCGCTCAGCGTAGGCACTTTGCCGCCTCTGAACACTATTTCTTTGAGCGAAGAGCTTTCAGCGAAAGCCATGCTGCCGATTTCGCGTATGCCTGTACCGAATTCAATTACGGTAACTCCCGTTGCCGAGAATGCCATTTTACCAATGCTTTCAAGCGAATCGGGGAAGCGAAGATTATTTATAGTAAATGCAAACATGAATGCATCGTCGCCGATAGACTTAAGTTTTTCGCCGAACGTAACATTGCCGAGCTTTGCGCAATAATAGAACGCTTCTTTGCCTATGGTTACTACATTTGTAAGTTCAGGTATGTATGTAAGGGTGTTAAGCGGAGTTTCGTAAGATACCAGCTCAGCCGTAACGCCGTTACCTATATCTATAGATGTAACGTCTGTTTCCGTATCGCCTGTATACGACTTGAAAGCAGAATCGCCTATGGTCGTAACGTAAGAAAGCCATACGGGATTTACCGCAACGCTGAGCGTGCTGTCGTAACCGAAGCTGTAGCAGTTTTCAAAAGCAGAATCGCCTACGCTCATAAGTTTTTCGGGATACTCAAGAATGACGTTCTCTAAAGAATAAGCACTGTAAAATGCGCCTTCCGCAAAATCGCGAACCGTGTCGGTTATGTATACAGTTCTGAGAGTCTGAGGAATCAGAAGCGAATCGATATTTATGTTTCCTTCATAGAAGTTCGTACCGTCGGAATACAGTGAGAACGAATAATAGTTATCCGTATACTTCTGAGCGCCGAACATATAAGAT